>Ga0194116_10003254_pt1 | contig 19746 bp, 18 predicted proteins | sample TA2MahsurfametaG_4_FD_148617 | JGI IMG/M metagenome (GOLD analysis project Ga0194116, IMG submission 148617) | Freshwater microbial communities from Lake Tanganyika, Tanzania - TA2015008 Mahale S9 surface | ecosystem: Environmental > Aquatic > Freshwater > Lake | place: Tanzania: Lake...
TTGGAGATTGGGGATTGCGCCCAAACCCCAATCCCCAATCCCCAATCCCCAATCCCCAATCCCCAATCCCCAATAATCATTTAAACAACAAATTTTAAGGTCTTTTCAACCCAATAATAAAAAATAAACTATCTCTGTAAAAATATCTAACTATCTCATTATATTTCAAATCTGATTTATATTTACTTAAACAATAAGAAATCAAATTTCATTTTAATAAATAATAAATTTTATTAAGAAAAAAAAAATATTTATGCTATCTTTAAACTAAAGTAATTAAATAATAAATTATATACTAAATAAAATTTATTTCTTAAAATTTATCTCCTGACTCACATCATTAATATTTTCGATTATTTTATGTTCTTCAATTAAATTAATATTTTCTAGAATTGGACTTATATTACTTTTAGCATTATTATTGCTTTGTTCTGGATTATCCTCGTATATTAATTTATTTTCGAAAATATTAACATCACTTATTTCCATATTTTTATTTTGACTATGGTCTTCATTACTTTTGTTTTCATTATATTCTTCCTCGATTTCTTGATTATTTTCAGAATTATTTTCATAAGAATAAGAATCATATGAATCAGAATATTGATTATTGGATAAATTTTCTCCTTCGTCATAATCATTTTCTTCAGATTCATAGTAACTTTCTTCTGAATAGGATCCTTCTAAAATTTCCTCATGATTCATATTCAAATCGGCTTGTTGATCTGCATTATCTTTTTTTTCTTTATTAATATTTTTATTTTTCTTTTTTTTCTTAGTTGGATCTCTTATGAAATCTTGATGATAATAAGTAGGCCCAGCTTTAAATTAAGTTGAATTTAAAAAAAATTTTTTATAAAAAATTTCATAAATTAGTATTTTATATACGTCTCTCAAAGTATTTTTTCCTATATTCACTTTCAAATAAATACAAATTATCAAACCATTTAGGATGCATATCAACATTTATAACATAGGAAAGAATTAATATAATATTAACAAAACCTAAAATAATACCAAATTTGAGATATAATCTCATATCACTATTATGCGGATTCGCAAATATAACAATTGAAATATTAATTAATATTCCAATATAATATAAAAATTTAAGAATCTCCTTGTATATACCAATTCCACCAGATTTATCTAAATTAGAAAGTTTATAAAAATTAAAAATTTTAAAAGCATCGTAATTCTTGTTGATAAATGCAAGCACGAAAATAAACAAGGATGTTAGAGGACACGAAGCAGAGAAAAAGATTGTAAAACAGAAAAATATTATTGTTTGATTAAAATCCTCGAGATAATAATCATATTCTGAACAATTTAGCTGATGGTGTTCTGATTGATTGGTGAATTTAATATTATCTTCGTTGCTTTTCCCAAAAAGGTAGGCAATAGTTTTGAACTTAAATTTGAGATATCTAAATACATTAAAAGGAATTTTTTAATAAAATTGATGAAAAATAATTTTTAAAATTTATTACAATAATAGTACAAAAATTAATCTCCAAATTAATCGAGTTCCTAATACACAATATACATGGAGCTGAAGTTCTGTCATACAGTCATCTGAATTGCATCCAACTGATGATTTCTATTATTATAAATATAAAATAAATTTAATTTGGTAGTACTTTGATGAAAGCAATGTAAAACATTGAACTAAAATTATTCACAAATTCAAAAAATATTAATTTTATCAGGTAATGGTCATCATGTATCGAATTTTTTTCATGGTTTTCCCAATCAGTTAAAATCTTACAAATTTTTCCATTAAAATAGCTCATTATTTCTATTTGAAAACCGATTATAATTCCTACTAGAATTGGCAGAAAATTATCAAATATTCCAATCGTCTTCTTATCTTTATTTTTATTGTTTGAATAAAAATTAGATAATAAGGATTTATTTAAATATTTTATTCTTTAGTAAATATGACGAAAATTTTTTTTATATTCCTATAAATAAAAAATATTTTAGATTACTTTTATCTAAATTTTCTAAAACAGTGTTATTGATTGTTGAATTGCTAATTTTAATATTTGCCTTAATTTGATTCATGTATGAATTTTTCTCATTAATATCATTAAATGTTTTAAATTCGTACCAATTAATCTCAGTTTTATTCGTTTGTAAATCGGTTGTATTTGAATTTTTTTCATTGTTCAAGGAATTATAAGAAGGCAAATTTTTAATTTGAAAAATTCCGTACATAATAAAAATAGAAGCAACACTTAAACAAATTATTACAAACCAGGAAAAAATAAGCTTTAACCTCTTTCTCCAAGGTTTTTGCCAAGGTACTTTTTTTTTAAAGATAAATGTTGACATTCCGTCATATTTAAAATTATCACTATACGGTTCATCTGATTCAAAATCATCACAACCCCAAATATATGCGTATAAAGACTCTTTGCTATTCCAAGACTTTATTAGAATTGTACTCCAAACTCCAACAATGAGTGAATAAATTATATTAATAAAATCAAAAGCATTTAAGCTTTCATTTTGCAAAAAGCTTTTTAATATAAAATAATCTTTAAAACATACTAAGATAAAAACACAAGAACTTATTACTATTAGTACAAAAATGTACTTTAATAAGAATGAATACCAAAGGAAGTAAAAAGCTAATTTTTCTCCAAAGAAATTTCTAAATAACCGGATTAATTCACCTTGTGATTGATCTGAATAAACATTTAATTTCGTAAATATCAAATTTTGTGCAGTAGTTTTTTCCTCATAAGCCTTATAATTATTTATTAAAAGAACATCCTTAAAATAATCATCTTTACATTCATCTAGATCGACAACTTTATAAATTGCAGAATAAATAATTCTGAGTCTATCAATATTTCTATAATAATAACATTTTTCACATGGAATATCTTTTGTAACATCATATATTTCATTTTCTTTTTCTTCGGAAGTTTTTTCTTGTTTTTTTTCTAATTCATTTTCATCCTCTTCTTCATCACTGCTTTCTTGATAGTCTTCCATATTAACCCATAGTTTATATTGTTCTTCTTTGGGACATTCATGAACATCATCGTTTTCTAAATATTTACGGAACTTATCAATATTTCTATATTCCATTTGAACATATGGAGGGAAATAATGATGATCATCAATGGTCACTTTATCAGATTCGAATCTTTCTTTAAGAAAATCTTTCATAAGTTTTTTGGATTGTTTTAAATCAAGTAAAATATTTTTTTTCTTTTCTGTTTGGAGATTGGATTGAGGAGCGGCTTGTGAGTCTTTTTTTTCGTTTTGAAGATTATTGGTATTTGATTCAATTTTTTTAGTTCCCAACTCCTTATCTTTATTATTATTTATTTCCTTATCTTTATTTTTATTATCTTCATTCAAGATTTTTATTTGATTATCATTTTTCAAATTTAAATTATTTGATTCTTGTACATTTTTATTATTGAGATTTTCATTTTTATCCTCTTGTTTGACTAAGTTGATTTTTTCTTCTATTTTTAAAGGTTTCTCTTCTTCTTTTTTTTCAGCTTTTTCTAAAATATTATCGTTAATTATCATATTTTCTTTTGAATTTTCTTCATTAGGTAATAACAAAACTTTGGACTCTTTGCTTTTTATAGCTTCAGGTGTTTTCATATTATCCTTTTTCTTATCATCTATTTCAATACCATGATAACTATCGAAAAACCTTTCGTAAACTTTACTGTAGGGTTTTAACTGCATTTTATATTCTAAAAATTCTGCTGGTTCATCATAGTCATCCTCATTATAAAATATCCTAATAAAGATATCTTTGTTAGATTGGACCTCTAATTTTATTTTTAAGCCTGAAACAAAATTCAAAATTTTCAAAAAGAGATATAGAAAATCATCAAAATGTATTTCATAGTATTGAAATAGAATGAAGAAATAACCAGCTAATCCGTCTTTTTTTGCCATTTTTTTTTGCAAAGATTTAATTTTTTTCGATTGCTGATTAAATTTTTTCTTACTTTTAGTTTTAAAGTTATCTGCAATTTTTTTTATATAAATCGCCATATAATTTCTAATAATAGTAACAAGGTATAAGTCTTCAATTTGAAATATATCTTCAATGTGATTTACAAATTTTATTGTATCTTTCCTTGTTTTATCAAGGTCTACTTTTTTTTCTCCAAGTTTGATAGTTTTTTTCTTGTTAATTTTAATACTGGCTTTATCAGAATTTATATTTAATTCGTTTGGAACATCTTTTACATTTATAGCTTGATTTTCAGGCTGATCTAATTTTTGCATTTCTGATGGATTTTTATTTTCCAATAAAAGGTTTTTTGATTCTCTTAAATTTTCTTTGATAGTTAGACCTGAATTCATTTTATTTAAATCTTTTTTTGTGCTTATATTTTGATTTTCCTTTCCATCATTTTTAACATTTCCCATTTCAATCACTACATTATCCATTGAAATAGGTTTATCTTTTTCCTTCTCTTTTAATTATTATAAAAAATCTTTTCGAGATTGAATAAAAAGATATATAATTTTGATAAAAAAGTAAAATTTACTAATATTAGCTTCGTCTATAGGAACTTGATTATCCTTATTAATTTCAAGTTGTTTATTATCAGAAATGTCATCAAGTGAAATAATTAATTTGAAATCCAATATTCTTGGTTTAAACTTATTGAGCAATTTTGTTAATTCCTTTTCTTTTATGTAATCTTTCAAAAGATCATTAAACAATTTTTCTTTTTCTTTATCAATGATCTCACCTATTTTCATTTTACCAAATTCTTTTTTGAATTTTTCTTTATTTGATTTTTGCAATTCATTCAATTCAGATCTTCTTTCATCGATTATTTCATTGAATCTAAATTGAAAACTTTTTGATTTTAAAAGTAAAACTGCTTTTTCATTATTTGGATCCGAAGGATCTGATTTAATGTAATATTTCTCGAAAAATTCATCAGGGGCTTTTAATACAAAGAGAAAACATGTGGTTAGATTATTGTCTGGTGGCTTTTCAAAAATAAATGAATTTATTCCTTCTTTATAGGAATTTTTAAATTTTTCAAATACTTTATCTAATCTGAATAATATTTAAAAATTTATTAATTCATCATATTTTAAATAAAAAATTTTAAAAGAATAAAAATCTTCCACAAAAAGACTATATATTTCATACACTATTTGAGTATATTTTTCATAATCAAAGACAGGTTTTGTCTTCCGATCCAATTCTGGATGTTCTTCAAAATAACATTCAACTTCATCTTCAAAATCAACTCTTTATTTAAAGAAAAATAAGATAAATTATAAATACAATTAAAAATTAAATTAATATTATTTTTATAAATTTAAATTTAATCCAATCTGTACTTTATTGCATTAAGTATTTGTTTAAGAAATTCTGAAATTGTTCCTATTTCTTCATGAAAATAATATTGATAATAATAATCAAAACTCCAATTTACTATTTTTTCGGGTTGCAATAATTCTTCAATTTTTTCTGCTTTTTTTTCATTTTCTTCAATTTTTTTTTTTTCTTCTTCACTTATTAATTTAGAATCTTCCTTTTTAACATTGGTTTTTTCATTATTATTCATTTTCTCTTGTTGTTTTTTACCAATGTCTTTTGAATCATTATTGTTTATTGTATTAATTAAATCTTTATTTGGTAAATCTTGGATTTTTGCTTCTTCTGGTATTTTTGTTTTTACTTGATTTACTTTAGATAGATCTAATGATGATTTTTTATCAAGATTTTCTTTTTGTTCTTCCACATTATTTTGAGTATTTTTTTCTGCTAATTTTTTTGCTTGTACTTCTGAAACTCCAGGGGCTTTAATATCAAAATTCATTTTTGAAAGTTATATATTTTTTATTTGCCAAACTTTTTAAATATCAGTTTTTAATCAATTATGAATAAAAGATAAATTAATAAAAAAATAAATATTTTTTGACTAAATAAAAAAATTTAATATTTAATTTATAAAATCTTTTCAATTAAAATAATTACTATTAATAAAATTATATTTATTATTAATTGCTTTTTAAAGTAATTGAAAATAACTATTTTAGCTTATTTGAATGAAAGTTTTATCTTAAGATTAATTCACATTGAATTCTATATTTAAATTTAAATCCTCCTTCAGTTGGGATTATTATTAAAAGATTTTATTATAAAAGTTTTTTGATTAAAAATAAAAAAAATGACTGATATTTACAAAAGAGCTCAAACAGCTAGATCCAAATCAAGCTTTTTATTTCAAAGTCGAGAAATTAAGTCAAATGATAAAGCAAGAAAAAATTTTGATTTGTATTCGAAAAAAATTTGTGATTTTAAAATAAAAGTCAAAGTAGAAAAAGATGAAGAAGGATTGAAAAAAGTTCAAAAAAATTTAAATCATTTGACAAAGTCAAATGAAAATTTATCAAACCTACAAAATGTAATTAATTATTAATTAAAGTTTTTTACTTTAATTTAGAAAGAAGCTAAATTACTCGAAAGTAAATCAAAAGAAATAACCTATCTTAATGTAAATATTGATAACTGTTATGGAGCAAATGAAGAATTAAAATCATTTATAAAAAATTTGCTTAATAAAAGGAAAATTTTGGAAACCGACCAAAGAGCAATTGCAGATTATTGCAATGATTTAAAGAGAAAATTTAAGAATATTGAAAGGACAGTAATAATATTTTAATATTTCAATTTATTAATATAATGATCTTTATTTCGGTAATTTATTTTTAGAAATTTTTAACTCTAATTTTTAGATTGAAGACTACGAAAAAGAAGTCAATTTAATGAAAACTGACAATGATAAAATTCTTGTGGACTATGAGGATAATATTGCTGAGATGAGTAAATTAACATAAAAATTTAAATTAATTTTTAATAAAGCTAGAGAAAATGAAGATTTATTGGATGTTTTGAAAGCAAAGCAAAATGTCCATGAGACTCAAAATAATCAAATAAGGGAATTAGACATTACGACAAATATTCTATTAAAAGATATTGAAGACCAAAAAAATTATTATTCGGAAAGGGAAACTCTTAACCAAATAAAATATGATGAATTAGAAAAAAAATTTAATTCTTTGCTTAGAAAAGTAGATTTAATTTTATAATCCATTTTTACTTTAATTTATTTAGGTTTACGAATTCCAAGTTAATGAAGATGTAAAAAAAATAGAATCAAAGAGATTACCTGTCAAAACACCAGATGTTATGTGCATCATAAAAGATGATTATTTAGCGTAATAAGAATTTTTTAAATTATTTAAATATTTTAAATTTTCTCAGGCAAATAAATATGTTGAATATGGAAAACATTGAATTAGCCAATAAAATCAAAGGTGCCAATATGGAAGTTCTTTTGCAGGAAACTTATTTAGAAAATGAAGCCTTAGATAAAAAGACTTTTAGAGCATCTTCTTTTAAAAAGAAATAAAATATAAATCAATTATAAATTTTAAAAAAATTTTTTAATTATACATAAAATAAATATAATTTAATTATTTATTTGAAATAATAACATCATCAGATAAAACATTTAAATAAAATTAAATTTATTTAAACTTAATATGAATCACCGTGAATCATTTAAAAAAAGCCCTACCAAAAAGGCTACAAATAAAGATGATGAACATGTAAAAATATTATAAATGATAAATTTTTTATTTTCTTATATATTTAATTATATAAAAATAGAAAATTAAAGAGCAATTAGATTCTAACTCAAGGAATAAAATTTCAAATGTAGGCCGAAGAATTTCTAATGTTGAAGAAAAATCTAAAAATAAAGAAATCCTAAGCATTTCAGATAATAATATTTTACAAAAGGATGAAACTAATCTCTCAAATTTAAATTCTTCAGATATCTCTACGACAAGCAATGTTATGAATAAATCCACGAATGAAAGCAAAAGAATTTCAATTAGCAAAGATAATGGAAATGAATTAATTAAAACAAATAACCTGACTAATAATGGACTTAAATTATATTCAAAATTTAAGGAGTCTATGAAAAATTATATTTCTCCAATCTTGAAAAAAACTTATGACGAAGGGAAAACAAAAAGTAACAATTAATATTTTAATAATTTTCAACTTGAAATTTAATTAATTAATTTTTATTAAAATCATAAATTTAAAATTATTTTTGAATTAAAATAAAATTATTAAAAGGAAAATAAATTTATTATCAAAAATATTAATTAAATAATAGACTATAACAAATCAAACTCTATAATTAAATCAGATAAAGATGAAATCAAAAAAGAAGATACTGAAGACGATTATTTTTCCAATAATAGTAATTAATTTTGTCCTATTTTTATAGATTTAAACTTATTTTTATATATTATAAAATCTTTAGAACCCAAATTAACAGGAACGGTTCATACTGAATTACCTAAAGCAAATTTAAGTAATTTATCTGTTCAAGATGCTTTAAATTTCAAAAAAGCACAGGGTGCAAGCATTAGAATGCGAATGATGGAACTTACTTATAAATTACAAAGACAAAATCAGGGAAATAAAAAGAATAACAAAAACAATAATCCTTTAAATTCTTTAATTAATCAAAATGATAATAAGTGTAATTCAAATAAAAATGAAAAGCCGGAAAATGATAGTTGCAATTTAAATTTATATGATGAGAAAAAAGTGATAGTAATACAAAGATGGTGGATAACAAAGATAATTTATATTTTTTATCTAAAGTTGCTACAAAGAAAAACCAGAAGATTTTTGTTTATGAAAAAATACTCACGAAATTACCGAAAAAAATTAAATTTTAATAAATTCAAAATAAATTCTTTTTATAAATTTATCAAAAATAAATATGCTAATAAATTCATAAAACAACTACAAACTTGGTTACCTAAAGAAACTAAAATAAATTTGATTAATTCTGAAAATAAAAATACAAATAAAAACATTCAAAAATTATATAGTGAGAATAAAATTAAAGTAATTCAAAGATGGTGGAATAGAAAATTGAAATATCTTTATAATCTTAAGTTACTGCAAAGAAAAATCAAAAGATTTTTGTTTATGAAAAAATACTCACGAAATTACCGAAAAAAATTAAATTTCAATAATTTCAAAATAAATTCTTTATATAAATTTATCAAAAATAAATATGCTCATGCTTTCTTCAATAATTTTATTAGAGTGTCAAATCAAGAATCTAAAAAAGGTAAATTTTATGAATTATAATATATATTTTTTGAAATATTATATATAAATATATTTTTTTCTATTATAAAAAAAAATTCAATTAAAAATGAATTTAATCTTAATAAAATTATTATAGATCAAAATAACAAAAAAAATTCCCCAGTTATTTATTATGACCCAAACTTCATAAATGAAAAAAATTGTAAAAAAGATGATATATATTTATGTAAAAAAACCGCTTTAAATATGGATCCAAATAAAGGTGAAAATTTTGAAACTTCTTTAAAATCTAATCTTGAAAATTTCAACAAAGCAAATAATGTAAAAGAAACAATTAATTCTTCTGATTTATTAAAAAAGTCTATTGATTTTTCCAATAGAAATGCGAAAGAAAATAAAGTTTTAGAGAAAGAGAACAATAAAGAAATTATTTTTGAATCAGAAAATAAAATTTTAATAGATAAAAACATGAATGAAGTGTCTATTATTGATTCTCCAATTACTAAATATGAAAAAATTCAATGTGAATATGATATTAATCCTATTTCAATTATTAAATATACTGATCAAAATGTTTTTAACCCATCGTCTGATATAGATAAAACTAAAAATTATGAAATTATTGAATCTTTTAATCAAATAAATAAAAATCCAAAATGTGATTTTGATAATGTTGGAATAAATAATTTTAGTATTAATAAACAAGAAAAAGATTATCATTCAAATGCAGATATAATTAATAACAATAAAAATGAGAAAACTCATGAAAATACAATGGTTCCTTCTAACGAAATAAACTCTTATATAAAATTAACTAAAGATGAAGAAAAAATAATTGTCGATTGGAAACATGATGCAATAATAAAAAAAAACACAAATGTAAATTCTATTGGTCCGTCAATTATCAATATCAATACTAATAATGAGGAAAAAGAAATTAATAAATTTAGTATTAACTTTGAAAAAATTAATAGCAGCAATGAAAAAGCTTCTATTGAAAATAATGATTTCAAAAATAACAATCAAAATACTGCTTTTGAGGCTACTCAAAGTATTTTGGATATTAATGATAAAGAAGATACAAACTATGAAATGTTAAAATCTAAAAGTGATATAACTAAAATGTCTCCAATAATTAATGACAAAGATAAAGAAGAATCTTTGATAGTATCTATCAATAACAAATATTCTCAAAAGAAAATTGAAGAAATGTGTTTAAAAGAATTGAGTGGAAATAATATAATCGATAAGGAAAATAGTTTGGATCTAATTTTTACTTCGAATAATAATGATATTCAAAAAATATTTTATGATAATTCGAATTTAATTTCTAAAAATAACAATTTTAAAGAAAAAGATATCAATGAAGATACAACAAAAATCCCTTCCAAAAATAAAATTTATGAAAATAAGAATTTTTATGAAACAACTATTGAAACTTATCAAAATACTGAAACTAAAGAGAAGGTAAATTTAATTGAAGAGATAAAGGCAGATGAAAGTTTACCTTTAATTGATAAAATTAAAGAAAATGATTTGGCTAGTTTTGCATCGTTCAAAATTAATAATTTTTCGGAGAAAGTACCAAAAGAAATTTTTATATCATCAATTAATATAAAAGATGATATAGAAAAAACCGATAAAGATAGTATTAAGTCTCCTAAAAATATAGATGTTAAAATTGAAAAAACTATAAAAGATTCAATTATTTCTATCACTAATGGAAACATTGAAGATAAGAACATTGATGGAGATAGTATAATATGCTATACTAATATAAATAAGAAAGAAAACAATCATAATAAAAATGAAATTATTAATACTATGTCAAACGTAAATAAAAATAATTTAGATGATAAACTTCAAGCTAATTGTTCTTTGGATGAAAATAATATTGTAAAAAAAATTAATGAGAATAATATTATTTTAAAAGATAATAAAAAGAATTCTGAAAAAATAAGGAAAGAAGAAGCAAGATTTGCTTTAGATAATATTATTAGAGAAGAAAAGAAAAGTAAAAAAATAGTTATGAATCCTTTAAGAGATACTTTTTTAATAGATGAGAAGACTAAAGATGATCATGGTTTTCCTTGTCCGAATATGAGTTCAATAAATATGACTAACGAAGATAGAATGATTGATTCGACAATTATAGATTCTAAATTTGAAAATGGATTAAAATCAAATTCTTCCTCAATTATAGATCACATAAATCAGTTCGATGGACAAATATATTCTAATAAAATTAATCTTAATTCTGATAATGACTGCATAAGAGATTCTTCTCCTAAGATAGATAAATTAAATGAGACTAATAAAGATAATTTTATTGATTTGACTAAGATTAATTTTAATTCTGAAAATAAAGAAATAATGAATTCTTCCTTTAATGTAAATAAATTGAATAAAGCTAATAAGGATTTTATTATTGATTCAAATATATTTAAAAATCATACTGATAATAAAGAAATAAACAATTCTTCCTCAAATATAAATAAGTTAAATGTGACTAATAATGATGGTATTAATGATTTGAGTACAATTCATAGTAATTCTAACAGTGAGAACATAACTTATACTTCCTCTAATTTAAATCAAATAAATGATACTAATCAACATGAAATCATTCGTTTTTATAAAATTGATAATTCTGAAAAGAATACAGAAGCAGCTAATAATTTTTTATTAAAAAATAACATATTAGATACAAATTTTCAAAAAATAGAAAGTAATTCTTCGGTAAATAAAAATTTTAGAGTTAAGAATAAACAACAAAAACCAAGTAATGATTTTGCAGATAAAAATTTCGTAGATAATAAGACTGGTGAAGAGTCCATTATTGCTTCCTCAAATATTAATGAAATTAAGAAAATAATTAATGAAGTCCCAACTAATTTATCAAAGGATTTAAATAAAATCGAAAAAATAAACAAAGAAAAAGATAAAAATGATATTATTATTTTATCAAATAAAGAAAAAACAGAAAATAAATTTAAAATAAATATTGATTCTTTGGCTAATCATAAAAAATCTAAAAATATTAAAGAATACGAGACTGTTAATTTTACTTCTCAGAAATTTAAAAATGAAATCGAAGAAGAAGAAATAAATAAAATAGTTAAAATGAATATTCATTATGAGAATGATAAAAATAAAACAAAAATTTGTTTTGACGACATTAGCCAAACACAGGTTAAGACCTCACTGGATAGTAATATATTAACTAATTTTAAGCCTTTGCCTATAGAAGATAATATAAATGATTTAAATTCTTATACTTTGGCTAGAAAAGATGAAAACGAAAAAAATCAGGATGAATATAATATTCCTTATACTAATAAGATATTCATTGATGAAAATTCTAAAAAAAATGCGATCTTTGAAATTTCAAATATACAAAATTCAGAAAAGATAAAGGATGAGGAATTTAAAAATGGAAAAACTAAAGAAGAAATCAATATTGATTTAAAAAAGGAAAGTACTATTGAAAAAATTAAAGAAAAAAAGAATGATTCTGAAAATAATAATAAAATGTTTAATAAAAAAGAAGATGAAACCTTTATTAAAGAAAAAAATGCTAAAAATTGTAGTAATTCAATTGCAAGTGCGAATGTTTGTGAATCATATTCAACTTGCACTCATGAAATTTTAATGAACAATAGAATTAAAGAAGATCTTTTAAATGTTTCGATCAAACAAGTTGAAACCATGAAAAATTGTAAAGAAAATGAATACAATTATTTATTGAATAATGATATTATAGAAAATAAGATTAAACAAGAGAAAAAAAAAGCTGCTATCAATATATTTGTAAATGGGGAGACCAAAGGAGAAAATATAAAATATTTAACTGATAAAAATATTTATGATGAAAACACTGATGATGCCATAGTTATAGGCATCAAAGGAGATAATATAATATCTTTTACTGATAAAAATATTGATGATGAGAACACTGATGATGCTATAAGTTTATCTTCGAAAAAAAACTTAACTTTTGAGAAAGCCCAAGAACAAGCTTTTATATCTATGATAAATAATAAAAATACAAATAAAGATGTTACTATTAATTCGAAAAATATAAATATTAATAATGATATTAATAAAGATGATCCTTTTAATGTTTTTACTTCAAAAAAGAATTTTAATCCAAAAAATACACTTCAAAATTCATTAAATGGTTCTAAAAATAATGAAAATGATTTAATTAAAATAAATAATAATACATTAAATCCTTTAAGTGATAAAAATAATAAAATGAAAAAAAATCAAAATGCCTTAAATGCTTTTTCAAAGATATATAATTATACTCAAAACATTGATTTAAATCCAACTAATGAGTTAACAAATAATAATAAAATGGATGAAAAAAGTAAAATAAAAGCTAATTCATCTATATTAAAATATAGACAGAAAAAATCAGATATTCCTATATTTCTTATGCCTGATGTTTATAATAACAATGAGAAAAATAATGGAGTATTTTTAAATACTTCATATAATAAAAAAAATAAAAAAACAAATCAAGATCTGATTTCAATCAATAATAAGAATAAAAAGGAAAATGGTATAATTTTGTCATCTGGTAACAAAATGATTTCAATTAATAATAAGAGAAAGCCAAATGAGGATTTTTATTTTATGTACAATATTAATGAATTTTGTGATCATAATAAAAACTCTAAAGAAACAGAATTTATTGAAAAAAATAATACAAATAGAAAAAAATTAAATCGAAGCCAGCAAGAGAAGAATTGCTCGATGGTTCCCAATTCTCCTAATTTTAGGCTTGATTTTATGCCTTTTAAAGGAAATTTTATATTAAAACCGTTATTCACTGATGAAAAATTATTAAGTGAAAAACTTTCATATAAAGGATTAGATAAATCATACAATAAAAAATCTTTAAAAAATAAAATTGAAAAGTCATCGAATAAAAGTCCATCAAAAAACAAGAAGCAAATCTGTATTGAATTGGGGATTAACCAAATAAATTCTGAAAATAAAAATAAAAATACATTACCTGCTGATGATAGCTATGAAACTATAACTATTTATATTAAAAAAAAAATTAAAACTGAGTATACTTTCACTCAATATTTTTCTAAAAATCAAAATTTTTACGATACAGACGAAAATATATGGTTTGACTGTACAGTTCCTTTTAAAGGGAATTTACATATAAAAAGAAAAATAGTCAAACAAATAAATCAAGATGTAACTTTGAATTCGGAAAATAAAAAAATAATAGATGCTATTACAAAAAATGATAAAGAAGAAGAATTTTATAAATCAAACCAATGTTGCAACATTTATTAGATTATATTAAAAAAAATTTTATATAAATATTCTATAATTTTTATACACTAGCTAGTATTTTAGCAATTTTTAAATAATTATTTTTCATAATTTATAATTCAAAATCTATTTATTATTAAATTGAAAATACATTATTCATTAATATAATTATTTAAAAAATGGAAAAATTTAATAAAGGAAAAAGGGATAAAAGCAAAGTAAGGAAGAATTATAGTGATTCAGATGATGAAGGGAATTTTAAAAAAAAGTCAAGACATAGAAATAAAAATAATTTCAAACATAAAAAAAATGAAGAAAGAGAAGATAATAAATCAGGAAAATTGAAATATTTCATAGACGAAAAGGGAAGAAAAAGATATGATTTTTCAGGAGGACAAGCAAATGATAATACAAAAAAAGATCAAACTAAAAGTACTTCTTTAAGTTTAAACGAACACAAAAAGCAACTAATTTTTCCTCCTGCAGATGAAAGAACATTTCTTAAAGGTAGAGATGAAAGTGAAATAGTAGATGTTGAAAAATTTAAAGGAATGATATTACCAGTCTCAAAAGTTGAAAATACTTTAAATTCTAAAAATAAAAAAGAATTAGATGAGAAAATAAGCGCTTTAGGAGTTTTTATGCCTTCTGATAATAAAGAGGAACATAAAGTTGACGTTTTTTATTGTAAAACTTGTGATTGTGTGCTAAAAGATAATTCTGCCTATATTGAACATCTAAACGGGAAAAAACGTAAATTTTTGAGCTATATCATTCAAACAACAAAAATAAATAAAATCTTCAAATAAAATTAAATTAATTTTAAATGCTTTTTTGATTTTATTTTTTTGAAATGAAAATGAATTTTAAAATTAGATAATAGAATGCTTGGAATGAACATGAAAGTAGAAAAAGTTAGTCTCGATAGAGTAAAACAGAAGCTGTTAAATATGAAAAGAAAACCAGAGGCTCCAATTGAAGTCACAGAAGAAGATTTAGAAAAGAGATTGGAAGAGCTTGAACAAAAAGCAGAAGAAGATAAATTAAAAAGAAAAATAAAGCAATAAATGAATGATAATAAAATTAATAGTAAATGATTTTTAAAAAAAATTTTTTTCATATAATATTATAAAACATAAAATATCAATTCAAACTATTAAAAAATGTCTATAATAATTTTTCTACGACGATTAGAAATTTATTAATAATCAATTTATAAAAATATTATAAAATTTAAAATAATTTAATAATTGAACTTTAATTTATTAGCATTCTTATTTATAATCTTACGAATAAATGTTTCTCAAAATATTCTAATAACAAATCCGGGAATTTCATTTTAAACCTTTTATATTCAACAATGCTATCTTGAGGCTTGATACCAGTTTTATGTCTAATCATCCATTCTATAAGTAAATGATTTTTATCAACAAATCCAATTATTGAACACGGATTATCTAATTGCAAATTTCCTTTAGTAGATTCGAAATTAGAAAAATTAAAATCTTTCGTCACCCAATTATAATTCTCTTTTTCAATTAATTCATTAATCCTCTCCTCCCTTTGCTCAAATTCTTTTTCTGTATAGGGTCGCTTTTGTAAGTTTTCTTCATATTCAATTATAAAATTTTGTTTTAAAATGTGTTCAGGAGGTTCCCATGTATTATAATCATCTTTCCAATATAACCATTTAACCATGTAAAAGAGCTTCCCATTATCTGTTTTATGGCCAACAATTTTATCCATATCGAAATAATCGCCATCTTTATAATATACCTTTTTATCAGTTTCGTTTCTGCTAGTATTATTTTTATTTGATTTGTTTTTCTTTTTCATAAATTAACTTAAAAAAATTTAATTCTTGTGCATATTAATTTTCTTTTTAATTTTCCAGATATTGGAATTTCTAATTTTTAGATCTGTTAATAACTAATCCATTATTAATTTTATAATATCAGAAAAATAAATTAGATGGGTTTCTTTCAAAAATAAAGTTAAAAAACAAATTTTAAAGTATTATATTTATTTCAGTATATAAAAATGGATGAGAAATGCGCTTTGTATTATAAAATTTTTTTTATACCATAATAAAAATTTGTTTAAAAGATAATTTATAATTTAGCTCTGATGGAGAAAATATATTGAAACAAGAAAAGCAAATATTAGCGAGCCTTTATAAAAAAGCGATAAATGCTGGAGCAGATTTAAAAAACATTAAAATTAAATTTCTTATCGAAGGAAATCGTTTTATCACTGCTGCAAAAAAACTAAAAGTAAAAAATCATTTATAATTTATTTTTTGGAAGAACATAACAATAAATATATATAAATAGAAAGATGATACTATAATGATGATTCCCAATGATTTTTATTATAATCGAATATTAAATGAAGAAATAAATCTTTATTATAAAGAAATAATTGAACTAGAAGAATCAGCTCAAATTTGCGTTTTTTTATATTTTTTATTTGAGATTGAAAAAAAAGAAAAGTCAGAAAATTTATATTATATTGACTGTCTTCCAAAAGATGAAACATATTTTCCTGTATTTTTTTCTGATGAAAATAAAGATCTTTTGAAAGGTTCAATAATTATAGACTACATAAATAAAAATATTCAGAAATTCAAAAAAGAATTCCAAATTTTAAAAAATAAATTCTCGAAATTAAATACCGTTGAATTCAAAGATTATTTAAAAGTAAGGCTTACCTTAGGAGCCAGAATTTTCGATACTGATAAAATTAATTATGTCAATTCTGCAGTTCCGATAGCTGATCTATTTAATTTCCATCCTGAAAAAGTAAATTGTTATTGGAAAGTTGATGAAAATAATAATTTTTATGTAAAAGCAATTAGAGATATTGAAGAAGAGGAAGAGGTAATTTTAAATAAATTAGTTTTCATTTTTTGAAATTTTGATTTATGTGAACTATGTCGGATAAAATTTAATAAGATTTATTTATTTTATGGAAATTATGATAACTTATACTTTTTATTCTGGTATGCATTTACTATTGAAGATAATCCTGAAAAAATAAAAAGCTATCTTATAGAATTTGATGATTATAAAATACTGGAATTTAAAATTCGATATGATTTTTCAGAAATTTTTGAAGAATATTGTAAAATTAGAAAAACCGAAAATCTTCTAAAATCAAATAATATTCTTAAGAACAAATTAAAAACAAAAAATATTCAAAAAATCTTAATAGAATTGAAAAATATCATACAGAATAGATTATCAATATATTGCAATAAATCAATTGAATTAGATAAAGAAAAACTTGTTTTATATAATTGTCAGAAAGATTATAATAAAGTCAATATCTTGAACGTTATAATAGAAGAGAAATCTGTAAAATTTTTCTAATAAATATTTTTATATTAATAATTCAGATTTTATTAGAATATTTGAAAATCATTGAATCGATTATTGATTTGCTGAAAATTGTGGAGAAAGGAGGAAATATATGTACTATCTATTCCTCATTTTTAGAAAATTATCCTAATGATCAATTCGTTAAATTTTTATTTAGTAGCTATTAATTATTTCTATTTGAATTTTTTATTTGGAAAATATGTATTAAAATCAAACAATATAATAAATTAATTATGGAAAAAGTGTCTTTTAAAATAAACTCTGTATTTTGTTTATTTATAATTATTTTGAAAAAATTTTTTTTTTTTTTTCTTTTTAGAAGAACATTTATAAATAAATATTGAATTCATAATTAATTTTATATTAAAAAATTTGATATGGAAAACTTAAATAATAATTTTCAACCGATAATTAACCATGAAACAATATCCACAAAAGAACCTCTGAATGAATCTTCAAATAATAATTTTAAAAATGAAAGACCTGAAAGAGTCTTCAATAAAATTATATATCCACATATTGATAGGTCACAACAAAGAAAAACTACAAAGTTTATTTTTTGTTATTACGCAAACGTTGTTGATCTTAGGCGATTCAATGATGATGGCTTTAATAAGTTTAATAATCATTTAATTAGTTTTATTATGAAGAGTAATTTCGATAAGTTGATCGGTCCTGAAGAAGTTTACAACTCAAAAACAAGAAATTTAAGGAAGCACTTTACAAGAACTGATGGAGAATTATCATGCTTTTGGGAATATATGTATATCAATAGAGAACAAAAACAAAATATTGATAAATTCCTTTTAGAGGTATTTTTTATGAAATTCTAAGTATAAATATGAAACTCATTTTTGAAATAAGAGTAATAAATTTAGACTGGTTATCCTGGTAAATTAGATAAATATGCATATTTTTACGAAGGATGCTTGAATGAAGATAAAATATTTTTGGGAGGAAGAAAAGAAATGATAAAACATTATTGTAGGAATTTTCCGAATTCTGAATATTGTCAAATGCTTTTTCAAAAAATAGAAAGGAGAGATTTAGATGATAGAGTATTTAAGTTGTTAGATGATCCTGTTAAATGTGATCTTATTTTTGATGGTCTTGTAAATTATTTATCAGAAGATGATAGTAAAAAATTTTAAATCAAAATATTTATTTTATTAATCAGTTGACAATTTTATTTTTGACCTATAATAAAAAAGAAAATGATCAATTTACTAAAAGAGTTTTTATTATAGTAAAATTTTATTTGTTCTTTATCATTATCGTACTTTGTATAAGATTAAAAATTGCTTTAAATTACTTATTTTCATATAAGAACTATATTTTAATTCCAATAATTATATAAAATATTATTTTTAGAATTTAATCTATTTAATTATTGATTAAAATTATAATTTATATATAGTTTAAAATTTATTTATTTTTCAATAAAATCCCAAATTAAATTTAAAATTATAAAGATGAAAATTATATAGATTATCAAATTAATAAATCTTCCCCAAAAAATCTTTGATAAGAAGTCCTGATGCTTTATGATTTCTATTTTCATTGACTTAATTTTATATTCATAAAATTTTTGAATTTTGTTTTTAATTTCATTTTTTTTCTCAAATGAAATTAGCATATAGCTAAGATCTATAAGCGATTTATTTTCGTATTTTATTTGAAGATTTTCATTTATTTCTACTTTTTTGCTAAATAATTCTAAGATTTTATCCTTTATTTCTATAATATTAATATCAAATTTTCTGAAATTGGGTAATAATTTTTGACACTCATTAAATATTGATAGTAAATCGTTGGGATTTTCTAATACTTCCCTAAATTTTTGTTAAAAACTATCATAGTATCTTTATTTAATTCATTATGAAAAATTTACTTTAATTCTATCTT
>Ga0194116_10003263_pt1 | contig 19719 bp, 18 predicted proteins | sample TA2MahsurfametaG_4_FD_148617 | JGI IMG/M metagenome (GOLD analysis project Ga0194116, IMG submission 148617) | Freshwater microbial communities from Lake Tanganyika, Tanzania - TA2015008 Mahale S9 surface | ecosystem: Environmental > Aquatic > Freshwater > Lake | place: Tanzania: Lake...
ACCACACAAAAGTTGTAGGTCGGCGTGCCGTCGGAGCGAGCGATGATGAGGTCATCGAGCTCTGAGTTTTTGAAGACCACTCGACCGTGAACGAGGTCTTCAACCACGACCTCACCCTCGAGCGGGTTCTTGAACCGAATGACAGGCTCCACGCCATCGCGAGCGTCCGTTCGATCACGCCACCGCCCGTCGTACCGCGGCTTTTCCTTGCGGGCCATCTGATCGGCCCGTAGCTGTTCGAGCTCTTCCTTCGTGCAGTAACAGCGATAAGCTTTCCCTTCCGCTAGGAATTTCTGAACGACTTCCTTGTACCGATCAAACCGCGCCGTTTGACAAAACGGACCCTGATCGGCCGAAAGATCGAGCCAGTCCATCCCTTCCAAAATTACCCGAACCGCCTCGTCCGTCGAGCGCTCGCGGTCGGTGTCTTCGATGCGAAGGATGAATTGCCCGCCCTGCCGGCGGGCCTGCAGCCAAGAAAAGAGGGCCGTCCTCACGCCGCCGATATGCAGCATGCCGGTGGGACTTGGGGCGAAACGGGTGACGATCATGGCGCGCGAATGCTAGCATTTCGCCCCTCTTCAGGGCGGGCGGTTAGCTCAGCGGTAGAGCACTGCCTTCACACGGCAGGGGTCACTGGTTCGATCCCAGTACCGCCCACCAATTTATTTTAAGACCATGTTGGATCCGATGAACCTTAGTGTCCGCCCGCATCCAGCACCTTCATCCAATAATTCTCGAAATTAATCTTTCTAGATACTGCGTGGCATCTGGCCCACCCTCATCAGGCGCCCATGGCGCCAAATCTTTCGGCTGGTTGGGATTGAATGGTCCTGCTTTGACCTCAAGCAGAACGCACCCAGGATCTAAGGCAATAACGGTGTGCCATGTGCTGGCTGGCACCTCAGCACCGACCGTCAAGTCTCCATCGTTTCTGTTCCCGCCAAAGCGTATAACCCCAATCACCTTGCCCTGGTCATCGAATGTCACCAATGCCATGGATCCTCGAACAGCAATCAGCAATTCATCTCTCGGGTCAGCAGCATGCTTGTGCGGGCGGATGTAGCTGCCCGGTTCAATGGCGTTAAAAAGGCGCTGGCACGGATCAGCGTAGCTTTGATGGATGTTGCGGTGCTGCCGCTTGCGTAGATTGCCCTGCGCTTGCGCAGTCAGCTCGTTCAAGTAATCTGCGCCGATAACCTTCATGATCGCGCAGCGTCCGTCGCCGAAAGCGCAGCCACAATTTGATTAACAGCATTTTCGACGGCGAATTCGCGTTCAAACAAAGCTGTGCAACGAGCTGACAAGCCTGAATCTGTTTGAATTTGATCCAGCAATTTTTTTGTCAGCAATAGCATCTCGTCGATTTGGTTGGACTCGCACACCTGACCAACGCGTTCATCACGGATCATCTGCGCTAGGTAATTGCCCTCATTAATATTGGCCAATACGGGCAGACCGCTATGCATATACGTCAAAAACTTACCAGGGATGTTGTGCGATTTATGCCGTGGATCCAGGGTCACAATTCCGGCGTCGCATTGCGCGTAAAGGTCAGGAATTTCGTCGGGATCTATCTCGTCAAAAAACACAACGTTCGATAAACCCCGCGTCTGCGCCGCTTGCCGCAAACGCTGCAACTCGCTACCACGCCCGACAAACAAGAAACCGACATCCTGGCGGGGCAGCAAGCGCCCGGCTAAGTCCAGCAAAATGTCCATGCCTTGCGCAACACCCATGTTACCCGCATAAACAAAAACTTTGCGCCCGGCCAATGCCGTCTCGCACACGCGAATCGGACTACGCGCTTGCGCAGACTTATCCAGCCAATTGCTGAGTACTTCAAGCTTTCGAAATGGCTTACGTATCCAATTTGCGAAATACCCCAGATTGCCTGGCGTCTGAACACCAATAACATCTGCCACCGAATACTGATAACGCGCCACCGCGTCAAAAAACCGATAAGGCAACCCCCGCCCCATGAGCCCCATGTCCACCGCCCACTCGGGGAAGATATCTCGAATGATCAAATACGCCTTGCACCCACTCCGCCGCTTGAGGCGACTGACCAAAGGCGCGTGAAAGATAGAAGGCGAATACCAAACAACCCCGTCCCATTTCGCATCGGCAAATGTACTCTTGCGCAACTGATGCATCATGGCAAACGGCGTCAACAACTCACCCAGCGTGCGACGCACATATCCTATGTCTTTGGTGCGCAGCGCTTTCAGTCGTAAAACTTGCACCCCGTCCATTTTTTCTAGCGCCCATGGGGTCGGAATAGCAGCATCTGGCAATAAAACAGTTAGTTGATGGCCCTGCCGGACAAATTCCCGTGATAAGTCTCGCAGCTGTACGGCGCCAGAAGTGCGCTGAGGCGGGAAATTCTCTGTAATCAATACTACGCGCACGGCAATGACTTAATGAGCAAGACCGAAATAGTCCTTTAACGTACCGGCCAACTGGGCTACGTGCGCCTTATCTGCTGGCGCATACTTGGCCGCACCGGGCGTGAAAAAAGCAAAGCCTTCTTCCTGGTGCATGCCGTTCTTGATGGCCACAAAGCTTACCTCAGGCAGCAAAGCTGCTGTTCTATCACCCGCCTGGTACTGCGTTTGTTCAGTAATTTCCTGCGGATATGTCAGTGTCACAAACAAACTGCTGCCGCGGTTATCAATCTCACCAAACAAGGGCTCGTCGCCGCCCACAACACGCACACCTGCCAACACATCCTGTGCTGCCTTGGCCTGTTGCAAGCTTTCAAACTCGATCAAAAAGTCCCGCGTCATGCGAGGAAAGACACCGCTAAAGGCAATGTCCAACCCACGCAGAAAGTCCGCATGCCTGTTAAGCCTGTAATAAAACTTCACTCGGTCATACGGCTTTTGCGACAAGCCAGTGGCCAAGACAACCTCGATATCCGTGCGCTCGAAATACTCGCCCACAATCAGGTCATACAAACCCAATACATCGGCCAGAGGATCTTCCCTTTCGGGTACATACCACGGCGGGTTTTTGTTGGGCGAGTCCTCGCGCAGAGGTTCGGCATTGAAGAAGTAATGATGCTGAATGTGAGCACCCGCGTTGAGGAACAACGTTGAAAAATTTGGTCTCTTCGCGTTGAACATGCTCCAGTGAAGATCGTGTAATAGCAAGTCAAGCAGCAGTGCCTTAAGCCAAGGCTTGCGGCGGCTACCCAGCACCAGCGACAGATACTTCGGGTAATGAGCAACTCGCGCAAAGCGCAACAGACCTAATAACACCACCAGCAACGACTTGGGCGTGATGCGGGCCTGTGCGTTGTCATTAACTGCCTGCGATACAGCCTGGCCCAACGCTTTGCTCCACCACGACTCATCGGCTGGCGTCTGCGTCCATGGGTCGGGAATGAAATAGGCTGGCCGCTTGAGCCGGTTTTCTGCGTTCATTGCAGAAATGGCGCCCACTTTCAAGCCAGCGCGCTCCATCTGCTCAAAAATTTGTGGCACTTTCGAGCCCACCATGTCACCCAGACGGAAAACACCATGTTCGGCATAGGTGTTACCAGTATGAATAGAGGCCCACTGAATCCAAGGCTCCAACGCCTCGTATTGCTTTTCGCAACTGGTGCGGATCCGCGTCCCGGACAACATTTTTTTAAGCGCCGTAAATCGCGCCGAATCCGCAGCCAAATATCGCTCAACCACATCGAAATTTATTTCGTTGAGCTCGAGAAAAATCAGCGGCTTTTTGTTTTTAGTGTCCATCAAAGACTCCCGCGACCGAAATTAACATTCAACAGTGCTTATTCCACACTACGCGGTTCACATAGTCGGTGTAGCTGTGGACGATGCGCACCACCTTGTCGCTCACGTTAGGCATGCAGTAGTCATCCACTAACCGCAAGAGGCGATCCTCGCCTCTACGTTGAGTGTCCAAGATGGCCAGTTCTTGCCTGACGCGGTCAGCCTCCAGTCCGACCATCATCACAGCAGCCTCCTCTACACCTTCCGCTCGTTCGTGCGCCTCACGAAGGTTAAGGGCAGGAAAGTTCAAAATACAAGATTCTTCGGTAATCGTCCCGCTATCAGACTAGACTGCCTTTGCCTGCATTTGCACGTTCACGTAATCGTGAAAATCCAGGGGCTTCATCAGGCGCACCAGTGGATGAAACTTAGCGCCCGCGGCATCGACACGTTTTTGGGTACGTGGGTGGGTCGACACCACCACGGGTAGACCGTGGCCTTCTGCCACTGCACTGAGCACTGACACGAGTTTGGTGAACGATTTGTCGGATTCGATAATCTCTTCCCGGTGGGCGCTCACCACAAAATAGTGCTCCGGTTATGCCAAAAAACTACCCTAATATTATCAATTTCTGGCAATCCAGACACGTCTCGTTGAGTTGAAAACATCTGGGAAATAAGGGCGAAATGAATTTATCAGGGACGACTATAGAGAAGGATCAAACAGTTGAACTTGATACCAGTGCTATCGGGAAAGACCTAGGGGAACCAATCAGAAATCAAATTAATTGGCGACACTGAATTTTAGGGTCGGTCAACCCAGCGCAAAATGGAGAAAGAGAATCGCAATTTAGATGAACGCCGTACTTTAGGATGACTTAGACCATATGGTGCGGTTCACATAGTCCACGTAACTCATTACAACACGCAATAACTGCTTCGATACTGGTCCACCCTCATAGTCTTCAACACGATCCATCACTGGTTTAGTCTTGTCATGCTGAGCAAGGATAACGCGTACTGCGTCCAGCACGCGCTCCTTTTTCAATCCGCTCATGATGAGTGTGCCCACGTCCATACCTTCTGGCCGTTCATGCGCATCACGGATAGTAATAGCTGGTAGGTTTAACAATGAACCCTCTTCAGAAATCGTTCCGCTGTCAGACACCACGCACAGCGACTCCAGCTGTAACTTGATGTAGTCACAAAAGCCGAATGGCTTGAGGAATTGAATGAGTGGGTTAAGTTGCCCCAATTCCATGGAGTCCAGGCGTTTTTTGGTGCGGGGATGGGTTGAAACAATGACAGGGTAGTTGTAGGCCTCAGCCAGTGCATTGAGAGTTTCCAGCATGTTTTCCATATTTGCTGGACTGTCAATGTTTTCCTCGCGATGCGCACTGACAATGAAGAACTTGTTTGGCTCAAGCCCCATGCGCTGAATAACATCTGAGCTTTCAATCTTGGACCTGTAAAAGTCCAGTACTTCTCGCATATGAGAACCAGTTTTGATAATAGTTTCCGGGCGGACCCCTTCAGCTATCAAATATCGCCGAGCATGCTCTGTTAGCACCAGGTTGATATCGCTCAAGTGATCAAGCACTTTGCGGTTCAGCTCTTCTGGCACTCGTTGATCAAAGCAACGGTTACCAGCCTCCATGTGAAACACGGGGATCTTGCGACGCTTGGCTGCAATCACCGCGAGACATGAATTGGTGTCACCATAAAGCATGACTGCGTCTGGCTGCTCCTTTTCGATCACAGCATCAGATTTTTCAATTACCCGTGCGATGGTCTGTGCAGCATTGTCCCCAACCGCCTCCAAGAAATGGTCTGGCTTACGGATGCCCAGATCTTCAAAGAACAACTGATTCAACTCGTAATCGTAGTTCTGCCCGGTATGAACAAGGATGTGATGGGTATGCTGGTCGAACTCTGCGATCACCCGGCTCATTTTGATCAGCTCGGGGCGCGTACCAACAATAGTCATTACTTTAAGCATTGAGTTCTTCCTTGATGAACTCCAGTTTCAATAGCAATTGCTTCACTTCTTCGACATTCAGTCGATGTGTGTTATGCGAGGTGTAATCTTCCAGACGCGAAATCTTCTCTTCGCCCTCGCTGAAAAACTGTGCGTAGTTCAAGTCGCGGTTATCGGCTGGAATGCGGTAGTAATCCAGCATGTCTTCAGCCTTTGCCATCTCTTCGCGAGAAATAAGGGATTCGTAAAGCTTCTCTCCGTGGCGGGTTCCGATTGTGCGGACAGGATTATCTTTGCCGAATAGTTCTTTTAAGGCCTGAGCCAGGTCGCCTACAGTTGAGGCTGGCGCCTTCTGCACAAAGAGATCACCTTGCTGTCCATGCTCAAAGGCATACAGCACTAAATCGACTGAATCTTCAAGTGACATGAGAAAACGCGTCATATTTGGATCGGTCACAGTCAGCGGCTTGCCACCCTTGAGCTGCGACACGAACAACGGAATTACCGAGCCGCGGCTCGCCATCACATTGCCGTAACGCGTGGCACAGAAAACCGTTTCGCCTTGGCGTTGAATTCGCGACTTTGCGATCACCAACTTTTCTGCCATCGCCTTGGAAATGCCCATTGCATTGATCGGATAAACTGCCTTGTCAGTGCTCAGCACAACCACACGCTTGACACCGCTGGCAGTTGCCGCGTTGAGCAGGTTCTCGGTGCCGATGACATTGGTGCGCACGGCTTCCATCGGATAGAACTCGCACGATGGCACCTGTTTCAGAGCCGCGGCATGAAACACGTAATCCACGCCCCGCATTGCCATATACATGCTGTCATAGTCACGCACATCGCCAATGCAGAACTTCAACTTCGGATTGTTGATGGCAATCCGCATATCTTCTTGCTTCTTTTCATCACGGCTGAAAATACGTATTTCGAGCACATCGGTGGAAAGGAAACGTTTAAGCACGGTGTTCCCGAAGGAGCCCGTACCACCTGTAATCATCAATACTTTGTCTTTAAACATATGCTTAACCTATCGGCATTCATGCATCGTGTTGATCAATGAATCCCAATCCGGCGCAACAAAACCCGTCGCTTTACAGAATCGGTCGGCATTGAGTGAACGATCTATCACAAGTCTGTCGTCCGGCTCGATTTCAATTTTTTTACCATACACCTTTGCAATGCGACTTAGGAGCTCGAATTTATTGATCGCTTGCGCTGCAACGTGATACAGGCCAGATAACTCCGGGCGCGGTAAGACCATATCGCGCACCACTTTTGCAAACACCACGGTAGGTAAGCCGGAAAAAATGGCGCGTCTATAGCCTTTGCAGCTTCCATGTTGAGATAGAAACCATTCCAGCAATCCATGTTTCGTTCGGAATTCGTGCCCTATAGTCGAGGTGCGTAAAGTTACTGTGTGGGCGTAAGTAACTTCACCCAATGCCTTGGATTTACCATATACATCGCAAGCATCAGCAAAGTCTGTCTCCACGTAGCTACCTCGTTCTCCCGAAAAAACACAATCAGTGCTGACATGGATCATGCGTGCTCCCACAAGCTTGCACTGCCTAGCCAATCTGTGAGGCATAAGAGCATTAATTGGGACAGCTACCAAGGGATCCTCAGCTTCCGACTTATGCCTAGTTAGCCCTGCACAGTTGATGACCACCGCCGGCTGAACTTGGTCCAAAACACTTATCAGAGCATTAGAATGCTCAACATCAATGCCCGCAATCAAGCGATTGCTGATAGGCTCGGGGAAAAATCGCTTCACGCCTTCATCGCGAATGCTACCGAATACTTCCAGGTCTTTGCTCTCACTCAGCACTCGCAAGACCGTGCTGCCGATCAAGCCGCTCGAACCAAGTACCAACACTCTCACAAAACATCCTTTTTTAAAATTGAAGCCAAAAACTGCGTGGCATCCAGGATTGGCAGGGGAGGCTCATCCAGACCCTTGAATCTCTTAACCGCACGGGCGATTGATGTGGGGGAATTGGGATCAAAGACTTGCTCCGGGTCTAGCACATCGCGTACGAAGTCGAGCTCGGAAGCTAAAAGAGGCAATCCTGCTTGCCTAGCCTCAATCAATGGCAAGCCAAACGACTCAAATTGTGAAGGGTAAATGGCGGCTGCGGATTGTTCATATAGTGCCAAAACCTCAGAGTGAGTAAGAACTCCTACGTTCACAATGTTCAGGTCGTGCTGGTGCCGCATCTCCTCGATAAAAAAACACAACTCGGAAAAGCGAGCTTCATCCAAAGTCAAACAAAGCGATGGGAACAACCGTTCTTTTGCCAGCAAGCACCAGGCTTCAATAAGTCTGCGATGATTTTTGTGAGGTTCGCCCGACGCAACATAAACGAAATCAAAGATTGGCGACGGTTTATAATTAAATGCAGAAAAACCGCGAACATACCCCTTAGGCTTCTCGACAAAGGGAAGTATTTGAATAGAAGTCACTCGTTTCAATTTAGCTTCAAGCAATCTTTTCATAGTTGGGGTTTGAACTACGAACGTATCAACATTAGCCAACCTTCTCCTAATCCAAAACCTCTCAATATATAGTCTAAGACGAATTTTTAAAGGGAAATCTAGGATTGAAGTTTCTTCAATTAAATAGCGATTTTGAATAAATAATACTGTAAAGCCGCGAAGTTTAAACAAAGGAGGCAAATTTCCGAAACACAACACGTAGTGATTCTCTTCAACTTTACTAAAGAGCCATTTTTCAGCTAGCAGCCGGCTCCAGATGGACGGCTTTACCCGCTTAACATCAACCTCTTTAGCGAAATTTTTAGGCAATACAAAGCGCTCATCAACGGACAAACACACCTGACCAGAAATCGCGTTGATCAATGCATAAAGCAAAGTTTGCCCACCCCCCTGATGGATATTAACAGCATGGATAAATATTTTATTATTCATAAAAAGCCAGAGGCAGCTCAAGTTTAGTATGACCTGTAATGACCCACCGTTTTCTGCTCAGGTCAGGCCGCTAAAGCATACGCCATAGCGGGGGGTTTTCATGCCGAGGGCCTGGTGAGGCCGACGGTGGTTGTAGAAGCGGATCCACTCTGCGATGACAAGCGAGGCGTGTTGTTGGGTTTCGAAGCGATTACGATGAACGCATTGCTCTTTCAACGTTCGGATGACGCGTTCGATCATGCCGTTCTGCTGCGGACAGTGCGGGGTGATGAACTCCTGCCGAAGACCATAACTGCGCACGAGGCGCGTGTAGGCTCGAGAGGTGAAGACCAACCCGTTATCCGACCGCAGCAGGAACGGCGCAGAAACTCGTCCGAGTGTCCCGAACCTCGCGATCAAGGCCTGCTCGAGCGCCGACATCGCCGTCGTTGCCTTACCGCTTCTCGAGAGTTGCCAGCCAAGCAGTTCTCGCGTGTGGCAGTCGATGACCAGAGCCAAGGTCTGCCAGCCATCACGGCCCGCCCAGACGCGGCACAGATCTGTTGCCCAGCGTTCGTTCGGCGTTGTGGCGACCGACGGGAGCGCTTCGATACGCGGTCGATGTCCAATGGCTCGCTTGCGAACTTGCCAGCCCTTGAGCTGGAAGATCCGCTGAACCGTGTTCTTGTTGAACTGCAGCAGGCTCGCCACGGTTCGACACCCAAACGAAGGCTCGGCCTCGATCATTTGCTTGATCGGCTCAGCGAAACGCTCCTGGATCTTCGGCGTCGATTTAACGGGCTTGTAGTACACGGTACGGCGAGGAACCTCGAACCAACGACAGAGTTTGGTCATCGGAACCGTGAATCCGTCTTCCTTCAGGCCCTGCTGGATGTGAAGGATCATGCTTCGTCCTTCTTCGCCAACAGGGCGTCCCATTTTTTTCGGGCACGTAGCTCCAACATCGCTTCACCGGACGCTTCCTGCAGCGATTTGAGCTGCGACTCGTACTGCTCGCGGATGTCTTCCGGTTTGGCCTTCAGCGCGTTTTCCATCCCGGCTTTGGCTTGGTCAATCCAGGACTCGATCTCCGAAGGCGGAAGATTGAACTGACGGGACGACTCACTAACGGTGGTCTTCCCTTGAATGATGTCCAGAACCAGAGCTGACTTCCGACGCGCCGTCCAGCGCTTGATCTCTTCGTCCATCTCGATACTCATGTGCTATCTCCTTAGAGAACATAACACCTGAGCAGGAAATCAGTGGGTCATTACATGCCTGCCGAAACAGGCCGGTAATGGGGTGTCCATCTCATCGTTACACGCCCGTGCTGCCGACAGAGCTCCGAGACCGGAGTCCCCAGGTCTCCCGCCTTCAAAATCCCCGCGATACATTCGACCGAAAATCGCCTCTTCTTCACGACAAAACCTCCTGCCCGGCAGCGATAATTTTGTCGCAAATCTCACTCCCCAACCTGTACGGTTATTTGGGGGCCTATCAATCAAGCATATGGCGATTTTCCTGAGGGCCCCTTGGCTGGATCCGTTAAGCCAGCTTGGCCATAAAAATGAAGGCCGAGTGTAATCATGAGCAGACCCAAGTACAGATTATTGCTTTTATGCCCGAGCACTGCGGCCAACAAGGCCAATAGACTTATTTTGATGATTCGCGCTGTGGGTGGGTTAAATGTGGTGATAGATCTCGCAACGCCACCTATTTGCTTGAACACAGGACTTAAAAACAACCAGAAAAAAAGAAACATACCGAATATTCCAAGCTCGGGCAACAACCGTGAGATATACGAGTGCGGATTGCTCAAACCTTCGGTGTAAAACCTAGTGTTTAATGCGAAACTTGTACCTAAGCCACCACCAAAAAAGCACACACCAAAACTTTCACCAATACATGATTTAAACCAGTAGATAACTGGGTAGAAGTTGTTCAATTGGGACAGCACCATGAACGGCAGATCTTCCACTTCTTCAATCAAAGTGTAAATGTCTGAGAACGTTTCAAAATACAAAGCAATGCGCTCAACATAAGTAACGCTCAACACCGTGAGGACAACACCGAAAACGATCACCGCTGCTGAAGTCATTAAGTTTTTGATTGTTAAGCGCGTAGCTAGATTGTACACACTATACATTCCAATGAATAGACCCATTGAAGCGATTCCCGATGCAGAAAACGTAAGTACTAAAGCGGTCAGCGAAATAAAGATGACAGACTTGTTTGTAGCCTCATTGAGTTGAACTACGCAAATCTTTGTGAAAAAGTAGAACATAACAATAAACATCACTACCTGTCCGAAAGCATCGCGAGGCTCTCCAGCCAACCCTTGAAAACGTACTCCAGAGTATGAAGGCTCCGGATAAAGGTACTCAACAAAATGCCGCGGCAACAAATTTTGGCCAAACAACAAAGCAGAAATAAAGCTAATCAAACCCAGCGCCAAGGAGATGTAACAAAGAAGCAAAAAGCTTGAACATAAAAACTGGAAATGTTCTTTAGTCTTTAATATTCTGGGGCCCACCCAGAAATAGTGACTTATAGTGAAAATTAAAACAAATAATTCAATAAACGGGCGAACGCTAGGGCCTGACAAAAAAGCAGCAAAGGCCGTACTGGTATCGGTTTGTGTAGCAGAGTTTTTTAAAACAAAATTGAAGCCAAGAACGAAGGAAACAAGATAGACACTGAATACATAAACTAAAAAAATTAAGAAAAAATTCCAGTAGCTGTTTAATGTGAATACATCAGACTTTTTCTTTAATCCAAAAAAACGAAAGATTAACAGAGAATAAAAAATGACCTGAATTCCGCGCGACAGCGTTAGAGAAAATCCAACGGTCAGCCTGTCCGCAATTACGAAAAACAGAAATGGATCAAACACAATCGAATAAATGTACAAACGACTTCCAATCGATGTCATTTTTTTTGTTGATTTCCATATGCGAAACTGTTCACGTATAGCGCGCGGCATCGCCCAGAACAAGGCAACAGCATTCATACTTTGGCCTTGATCCCGCGTTTAATCATTTCGACACTCAAAAAAAATGCAGCGCCAATAGCGCCTGCCCCCAAGTATTTACCAATCAAATACCTTGCCTTAAATTCACGTTTAAGTTCAGACAAAGCAATTTCATCACCTTGTGGTTTAGTGCTAACCATGGCATTTGTAGCCACTAAGTGCTGTACGCCTTGCTTGCTTCTGCAATGTGCATGCAACAAGTCCTCACAATAGGCTTTGCCTGGGAGCGGATAAAAATTTTTTAGTACGAGATCTTCCTTAAAACCGATTACAAAACCTCCTGCCAACCACTGCACCGGATATAAAGGCGTTTTTGCAAACTCAGGGTCTACACTGATGGCACATGTTCGTGCACTGTAGGTGCCCATGCGCGGCAAACCCCAACGCAAACCGGCTACCCATGTGAAATACACATTTTTAATGAAGCCTTTTAGGCCAGTACTGAAACGGGCAATTGGCTTACGATGAACGTCGTCGCAGAAAATTGGCCCAATCACGTAGCCGGGCCCCAGTTGAAGCAAAAGCTGAATCATATTTTTGATCGTGTTTGAATCGAACTCCACGTCGTCATCTATTTGTAACACCAATGCACCCTGAGCGTGCCGAAACCCTTCGGCGCGCTGAGCCACTTGCCCACGGTCTTTAGTGATCAATATTTTGATATTACCGCCCTCAAGATGTGCGACATTGTTTTTCTCGGCAGATGGAATACAAATCAAGATTTCTTGTGGCAACACTGAGCTGCTGTTGATACAACCCAATGTTTGCTCCAAAGTCGGACCGCCCAATGTTGCAATCACAGCAGAAAAACCGGGATATTCGAGCTTTTCCATTTTTTTTGTACTGAATCTATGTAAATCCCCCCCTATTTTTGGTGGGACTGAGAAGCAGAGCGTTAAGCGGTTATGAGAAGTGGTCCCGGCACTGTGACGGGGAGCGTATCAGCCCGTCTCGGGACGAAGCGTCACTCCCGTTTCGCAAAATGCAAACTTGGAGTAGTCAGTTCCTCTGTGTCGAAGTAAAGCAAAGATCTATTGGGTTGAATGTGATGGTTGAGCATCTCCGCAAGTTCAGCCGTGTATAAAGCGCCTTGGTTCGGGTTTTTGCTGCACGTTCAATATAGTTGCCCGCTTGTAGGTCGTATGCGACCTCTATCATTTCCGGTGCGTTGACGCCCGAGTTTCTCCGTTTTCGAGGTGTCTCAGTGACGTTACTGCCTTCTGTATATGCATTTTTCCCCGATACGATGTCATAATTTCTACGGTCGCGTTCGCTCCCTGCTATAGCATTTGTTTGTGTGTTAAGTTGAAGCTACGTAAACGTAGATCGGTCTAAACAACTATCCCTTCAATGATGAATCTAGAATTGAGAAAATTTCTTTGACGCAGCGTCTCATTACATGGCGATTGTCGGCGCAGAAATTTCTCGGGTTGTTGGAAAGTACGATTTCAAACGAGGGGAAGTAAAAGACGTCTTCATGGTTTTTAACGACCTCATGCACACATGCCCTCAAAGTGCATTTTCCAGCAAATGATTGTGTGACCACGTTGTCATTCAGAAATGTTGCATATGCGCCTACGGGACTAACTGTGAAGATTATTTTCACTTTACTGTTGACACTTCTTAGTGTTTGAATCACTAAAGAAAGGTCAGTGACATTCTTGTGAAAATCAAATTGAACGGGGGAAAAACGTTCCGGATCTTTTCTCAACATTTCACTGGGCGGGATGCTGCCCCATACAATATTTTTGGATTTGTCGAGCCAAGCTTCATTTTGGCCCAGCGTAATAACTACTATGTCGGCTTGGCGGAATATTTTTCCGCTTGCAGTTCTGTGGGACATTATTGCTGTGCGCGCATCGTCATAGTTGCCATAAAGCCCTACGGATCGTTCACGAAACGGATCTAGGAAACCAGCCTCATATTGGTCGATATGAACAGGCACATCGTCAGTAACAGAGTACTTGATGATCTGCAGCAAGTTGGGTACGGTATAAACTCTTCCCCAATTTGCTGAAGAGTTGAATACGTTTTTTTCAAGATACAAATAGTTTCCGCCGCTTTGTTTCATGTGCGATGCAAACTCTTCAGCAAAACAGGTTCCGATTGAAGCAACCGGGGTTTTTAACCGATAGCCCAAAGCTCTAAACTGCGCCTCGGTCACTTTCGAAACATAAGATAAAAATTCATTACCAAATGGATAGATTTCCACATTATAAGCGCTGATTTTTGAGCGTTGTTCCCCTTTGGTTGAAAACACGCGATAGTAGGTCTCACGTTTGTCTTTAATCCAGTCTCGACACTGTTCGAATAGATATCGCTTGATGTCGTTTTTAAATGATCGAATCATTGGTGGCATGCCTGTTTTATAAATTGATTTATGAGTTGAATCACAATTTAATTCATGAACACGCCAAGACCTTCGACTGTTGCCGGTGCTATATAGCCCTAAACAAAATCTCGCGCCCTATAAACTGAAAGCCATTTATGAGCGGGCCAATCGAAACCAGCGGCTGGCGTTATTGTTTTCGCTCGAACTAAATGCAACACGCCCCAAGTAAAACTCACTTGCCGATGAATTGATACCCAATTTCGTGGTGAAGGCGCGTTGCATGCCCAGTTTTTTGAGGGCGTGCATTGTAGGAGCATCCTTCAGATCCGGATGGACGCCATACGTAAACGAAAATAAATCGATATGATTTGAATACTGACTTAAGGCCCGTTGGTTATCCAAATAGTACTGATTGAACTCAGTGGAGCTCAAGGAACTGAAACTCCAGTGTTCATATAAGTGATTGCCATAAAAAACGCCGGGGCAGTCCCAACGTTCAAGTGTTTCTTTTGTTGCCATTTCACCAGAGTAGGCTTCAATGATTTCATAGGATGGCAGATCATATTTTGCGCTAAAGGAAGCCAATAGTGCTGGACTAATTGAGTGCTGATAAGGAACGGATAAGTTGTGTTGTTCACAAAACTGACAAAATTCAACTGAATGCGTATACAGATAGGAGACCAATCCGGGTAGCAATGGCACTCTATTTTCAATGTTCCCGATGTTCAGAAACAGCAGCGACTCACAACCCTTTCGTTTCAAGATTGGTAAAGCATTGTTGAATGTTCCTGCATACCCGTCGTCAAAAGTAATCAGGGCCGAACCGCTTAAGTCAGCGTTAGGATTGATCAAAAGACTGGGAGACACCACTTTGAAATGCAATTTGATCCAGTCAATCTGCTGTTCAAATTCTTCCACTGAAATGGCCAATCCATATTTTTTTTGAAATGGAGTAGCTTGATTATTGACATCGTGAAAGGCAAATACGGTTAAACCCGAGGCTATGCGCTTCAAAAGAAACGGATTGTGGTTTGACACAACACCAATTGCCTGTTTAATTAGTTTCTTCATCATGTCAGTGCGTAGCATTCAAGATTGTCAGCTTTACATTGCATCTGAACTGCCGATTGCGAAACAGAAGTCATTGAGTCTTTCCATCTGTGGGGCGAGTGGTGTGGGGGCGAAAATGACCGGCACTTTCGCTCGCTTCAAAAACAACTGATAATTCAACTGGCGCACCAGCATTTGATCGTCTCTTGCCCACAGGTTGATGACACCGGGCTTGTGCATCGCAAATCCTTTTTGGATTGCACATGCGATCATCATACCAATTGCTGCTTTATCTAAACTCATCCACTCTACAAGGGAAAATACCTGTTTTGAATTGGGTGACCCAGTTTTTTTGCACACGACCAAACCTGCAAGGCAACCGTCTTTTGAAAAGTAAAATTTGTCGTACTTTGCCAATGGGTTTTCATCGTAACGGTAACGCCAGTAAGCTGCATCACGAATCAGGGAAAAACCGGTATCAGGTTTGGTCGCATCCCACAAAGCATTGATTGCATCATCGTCAGGTTGAACCTGACTCATCGACAAACCTGGGTTCAACAATTTGAGAAGCATGCAGGTTATGTTCAAAAAGGGTTGCTCTGCAAATTTGAGTAAGCAAGAAATTAATTTTAATTTTGGAAAACGTTGCCCAATCAGGTAACTGGTGGGCCGAGAAAAACAATGAATTGGGTTAAGCAGCAACTCGGTGTAGCCCAGCTTTTTTGTATAACCGGGGTATGAATTCTGATTCGGTGTGCCATACACCAATTGAATACCTTGCGAACACGCCCTTGCAAACACATCGGAGACCAGCCGACCAAAAATACTTTTGTTGATAAAATGGCCGGGGTCAGAATTGATAGCACTGAGCTCAACAGGCGTTCCCGTTCTGCGCATGAAGGCGGCTGTGTAGGTGTCGCCCACTTCACCGCAGGCAATTTCTTGCCCGTTCAACAAGGCACGCTTGCGTGTCAAGGTAGCTGAACCCACAACACGACCATCAACCACTGCATATGACAAAAATCCGCAACCTGCAGGGTTCGTCGGCCCAAGTTTCCAGCGCATAAGATCAGAAGTCCACATGGGTGGGCCTTCTGCAGGCCCGAACTCACTTTGTAGAAAGTTTGTTACCTCGTGAAGATGCGTGAGTTGATCGTCTGCGACCGTCTTCCAAATTCGGTTGTTTTCCCCTGGTTCAAGCATAAAGCAATCTAAAAAATTTATCGTGTTGTATGGGCATGAAATAGTTGGACAAATAATCTTTGGCCAAAATAAATTCATTATTTAAATGCATCCAATCGCATGCACGGTCGTTCTCAATGACTTCAATCAAACTGGGGATTCCATCAATCGCTTTTCTCCAATCCTTCAGGTCAATCATGGGGTCAATTGGCAGCAGGTCTTCTGGGTTGTCAAGATAGAGTGGTCTTAAACCGACCGCGGCCGCTCGAACGCCTGCGCCACTTCCTCGGTAAACGGCCCAGCGGCAACGTTCGAAATCCCGCTCTATGTGAAGAGTCGATAACTCAAAATTGTCAGGGTGGACGTCCAATTCCGGATTTTTCTCAACAAGGTCTTTATAAACTACCACCGGGTGCAGGCGCACCACAAAGCGAACGTTCGGCATTGCCTTCGCAGCCCGCAAAGCAAACGAAATCATCAGCAGACATTCAGAAAAGGTACCGTCAGGTAAAACTAGGCATATTGTATTCCCGATTATCTGGTTGGGTAATTCACTGCAAACCACTTCGCTTCGGTGTGTACCCACTGCATCGCAAGGTGTTTTCATGTCCGTGCATTTTTGAAACGCCTGCTTGGTCACTTCCCCTGCGAAATACATATGGTCCGGATCAAACAAATGGCCTAACTGCCTTGCCACAGCATGCTGCCGCGGAAAAAAAATGGCATGGTGATAACCTGTGCATTTGATGTCTATACCTGATTGTCGTGCAGCGGCAATCACCATGCGCTCCCAAGCATGCCCTTCAAAAGTAAGTACTACCGCGCTTGGCTTGAATTGTTTGAACCATCGTACCAGTACATGGTGGAATCTAAGGTTCTCGGTGGTAGAAGAGCTGAGCGCATGAGCTGCCGCCTTTCTGTATGTACTCGCATGTACAGCATTTCTGTTGAAAAATAGCCCCTCCAAGAACAATTGGCAAAATGTGAAAATCTGGACTAAAGAAAAATAAACTTCTTCATGTGGTTTGGCCCATGAGCTGAAAAATAGACGCGGTACACCCGTCTTTGCCGACAAAGCCGCTGCCTTTTGTGCGCTTATTTTGATGTCCAAACGCTGCAGAGTGACTACATTTTTCTGGGAAAGTGAGCACCCATGCTGAGCCAAACTCCCAAAATAAAAGTCATCAGCTTGTGCCGCTTGCGACTCATTCAACAAGTGCGATACAAAAAGTACATCCACTTTGTGTGGCAAAGGCATTGAAATAAACCAGCGAGGCGAAAAAGCATTTTTTAAGGAGCCCGGTAATCGCGATAGAACTGCTTTGCCCATGAATTTAGCAATCGATTTGAATACGTGAGGCTTTGTACCTAAGTAGGACAGCAGGTTGGAAGGGTGTTCATTCAATACATGTAGCCAAGAAATCGCAACAAGCCTTAATGGGGCAAAGCCTTGTTTCAGGATTGAATCGCACTCTGCACAATGTTGCAGATAATTGCGTGCTTTGGCTGACGTCAACATGTCTTTATTTAGCATTCAACCTTCATGACTTGAAACTGACTTTCGCGACAATTTAATGATCAACCTGCTTTCATTTTGTTGAGCAGGTAGTTTACTTTTGCCTTGAAATAGTTGATATTCGAAGGCTTGAAATAATCCAGAACGCTGTTCAGGTTAAATGTTGTAGGGTGATCAAACCACTTGGAAGGAAAAGGCAGGTTAATATTTTTGTAGGGCTCGAGCGAGTCGCTGTAGTAGTCTACATAAAGACTTTTTCGAATGGTGGGCAAGCCTGGCTTAATTCGTTCTACGCAATGGAAACTGTAGGGCGTGTGTAAAAATATTACCGCCCGGTTTGGTTTATATGCCACCTTTGAAACTATTTCTTTTCCTTTTTGATCATAAAACAGAGTTGAACCACCATAGTCGTCTCGCCATTCATCGGACAAATAGGTAATGATGTTCAACACATGCGGGCGCCCTGTTATGGGTTCTGATCCATGGTCTACATGGGGTGCGAGAAAGCCGCCTGGTTGCATTTCATGGTAGTTCGCCAGGTTAGTGTTACCAAATTTTGTACCACTCAGTGAATTCATGCCCGTTAATCTTCTCAGGCTGTTGATCCATTCTGGATCATTCAAGGTAACAACAAGTTTTGAAATGTGGCCGGGCAAATCGGAGTTTAGGCTAATCCATTTTTTTTCTTCTACCGAGGTGTCGAAGTTTTTGCCTCCTATTTCGCCTTGCTGGCGTTTGTTTTCACCACTGAACAGAGCGAAAAACTCAGGCAATAGAAAATCATCCAGAATCAAATGAGGAAAAGGAAGTGCGGACTGGAATACACCACTGAATTCTTCAAGAGAATGGTAGTTTGGATTGATGACTGCTTTCAGTTTTTGACTCATTTCAATGACACCTCAAACAGGGACCGGAAGTGCATCCGGCAATGTGCGCGGATAACCCCCCCCCACTATTTCTGTTGGGGTTGAGAAGTAGGCGTTAAGCAGCCATGGCCAGCCGCTGTTTTAGTGTGATTCCGCCCAAGGCCATGTCTGGGCGTTCGTGATTGGAGTTCCAGATCCATCGTGTTGCGAAGTATTGGACTTCACTGATCACATCGAAGCAATAAGTCCAGCCCGCTTTGGTTGGTCCAGTGTCAAAGTTAGTTTAAGCAGGCCTGACAGACGCCCAGAAACCGGACACCTATGGCGGCGAGATTGCGACACCTTGTTGCCTGGTCTGATCAACGAATTCCTGAGGGGTCTCCTCGTCACGGGCGATGTCTTCGCCCTACAGAGCAGGCCAGTCACTACCTCTATCCGACCGTCCGAAAAAGCGGAACCACTTCTCTCTTCACGACAAAACCTCCTGCCCAACAGCGCTGATTTTGTCGCAAATCCCTCTTCCCAACCTGTCCGATTATTTGGGGGCCTATCACTCAGAATGCCCCTGACGCCGGCACATGTTCGTCACGCGCTATCAATCGTTGCCACCAGAACCTTTTCCAACAACCCGCGCTGTACCTCGTCGCTGCGCACATAGTCCAGCACAATCTCCGCCTCTTGGGGCTCATTAACTGACGGAAGGCTTGGCGTTACTGGAACAGACTGGATTAAACAGTCGTTTTCAAGGATCCTCATCTGCTCAATAAATTCAGCAGTCTCAATTGATGAGGCGGGCCAACTAGTGACTTGAGCCAGGAATTCCTTCCTGTAAGCAATAATGCCGAGTATTTTTCTAATGAACTGCTGCTGATGTGAAAAATCACTAAACCCTGGCGATCGGCGGAAACAAAGTAAAATCCGACCGCTATTAGAAACGATACATTTAACAAACGAATGTCGGTCTAAATCTTCTTTGCTCTCTAGCGGTCCGGTCGCATTCCAGGCATCACCGTCCGGGTTCTCTTTAATCGCCTCAATAATCGACTCAACATGGCCCGGAAGCAGCAGAGGCTCATCACCCTGCAATAAAATTACGTGCGTGCAGTTCACTGTCGCCGCAACTTCC
>Ga0194116_10003264_pt1 | contig 19712 bp, 9 predicted proteins | sample TA2MahsurfametaG_4_FD_148617 | JGI IMG/M metagenome (GOLD analysis project Ga0194116, IMG submission 148617) | Freshwater microbial communities from Lake Tanganyika, Tanzania - TA2015008 Mahale S9 surface | ecosystem: Environmental > Aquatic > Freshwater > Lake | place: Tanzania: Lake Tanganyika...
GAAATATTAAACAAGCCGCGAAGCGGTATTATATAAATTGAATTATTAATGATTTGATTATTATTAAACCAATTATAAATTATTAATGATTAATTATGGACATATAATATATATCCTTTGTTAGTATATATATATATTAAAGCATTAAGTATTTAAGAATTTCAGATATATATTATATGTCCATAATTAATCATTAATAATTTATAATTGGTTTAATAATAATCAAATCATTAATAATTCAATTTATATAATACCGCTTCGCGGCTTGTTTAATATTTCAGTATTTATAAAATCGCGATGATTAATAAAAATCGCGATGATTAATAAAAATCGCGATGATTAATAATTCTCTATTTATAAAAATCGCGCTCATTAATAATTCAGTGTTTATAAAAGTTATGATTTATTGATATGAATAATAATATTTTGCGGGTTGATTAATAAACATTAATTATAAATAAGAATTATAATTTGCGCATATATATACTATTGATTTATTTATTCTATATATCTTTTAAACTATATACGATTTTAACTTTTTTCAAGCAAAATAGATTAGAAAAAAGTGGCCAATCTTTTCATAATATATTTTATTTATATATATATTACCAAAGATGGTCACCTCAATTTTAAAGATGGCCACTCTCATTCTCATAAAAAAAATCTTATTATATATCCCTATTTATTTTCTCATTATATCATATTTATCATTAAATTGAATTATATAATGTATTTGCTTTTTATTCTTTTTATGTTTTCATTATATTACCAAACATATTTCCCAAAGAACCAAAATATGATTAATTTTTTTATTAATTTATACTTTCAACTTTTGGACCTTATTTAGTTTCAGTTTTTTTTACTGGTTTTAATTTCTATTTAGGTTTTTTATAATTTATAGATGCTTAAACTCTTTATTACATTTCATCTATAAGTTTATTTGACACTATATTAGCTGATGCTTTCGGTACAGCTTTCATTAATTTTTTATTTAATTCTTCTTCATAATTTAATAATTTGTCAATTTATTATGACATTTATTTCATTTCATATAAACTTTTATGTATTTTTGATTTATTTGTATCAAATTATTCTGTAATTTCATATTTTACAGGAGAATAATATGCATCAACTAATTTAGGAGCCTCTTTAATTACTTCTTTAATTTTTTTAGGTCTACCTCTAGGCTTTTTCTCTTTAACTTCCTATTATTTAGGTTCATTTTTAGATTTTAAATATTCATCAAATGTTTTATGACATATATTTTATTTTCTAGTTTCAAATGCCTTCTTTTATTTATCATATTCTGATTTATTTAATCTTATCATTTATATATAATAAAAATTTTATTAATTATTTATTTATTATTCATTAATCTTTTGATTTTGGTGAATCATCATCATTAATATTTTTGTTTAATAATTTCATTTATTTATATTATAATAATTTATATTATGCATCTTATTATTATCTTTAATAATATGCATTAATACCAGCAACTAATATTAATAATATTGTCTATATTAATTATTATGATAAAGATTAATTATTTTATGGTATAGCGAATATTTATTCAGTTCCGTTCATTTATAGCGCAGATAATATTTTCATAATTTATTTATAACTACGTCAAGGAAGTCACAATCAACTTATGTTTAGAATTAATTTACATCTGACATTATCATATATTATGCTGAGGAATCAGTTTATCTAATTGTACAAATATATGAGGATTATATTAATTATACGCGTTTAAATTCGAATGGCCATCCTTAAGCTTATAAATTTGATTAATAATTGTCGTTAAATTTTACGATCATAACTGTATTAGGTTAATCGTTTAAATTATTCATATCAATACAGAACTAATAAATCCCTGGAGAATAAATATGGATAATCCCCATATAATCAATGCTATAATTTGAAGTATTATAACTATAATTAGGAGTGATCCCACATAACTTTATATATGTAAAATTTCCTACAATATTTCCATTTAATAATGTAACATTTGCGCTATAATATATATTTGAAAAAGTAGCATTATACCATCTCCAAATTGCGACTGATGATTATGAATTTTAAATTTATTGATTTGTATAAGTATTTGCGGCTGTTAATGTTGTATTTGCTTTATTATCCACATATAATTTATGTGGTATATCTGTATCGTTTGTAATATATATAGAAGTATTATCATACGACATTGTGTAATTTGAAATTATGCGTCTTATTTATGGTGTAAGTTCTATTTTTAATATAATTTCACCTCCTTACTATGTCCCTTTTTAAATTTCCAAATTATTATTTGAGCCATTTATGTATATTTTAGCTCCTATTGTTTATCCCTAATTTGGCATAATTTAATACTCTTTTATTTATAAAGGGTCTGGTATATTACTAGTTTCATTAATAGTATTATTAATTACAATTTATTCTTAATTTTATCCTGTAACTGATGCTTAATAAGTTGTCATATTTATTAATATTATAAAATATATTTCTCATAAATGAACTCGCAATATATTATTGATAAATATATAAATATGTTGAACGTAGCAATAGATACTTAACAATAAAAAGAATAATATATAAAAATGTAAATATAATAAACTGAAATTTTAATTGAAAAATTATAAAAAAGCATTATTGAACTTGAAATAGTTAAAGAAATAATAAACAATGCATAAAATGATAATGTGGGAGTTGATGAATACAAAATACCTGAAATATTAGACACCTCAAATAAATATGACGCGCTATTAATTGAAATTGGTGTAAAAGGTAATAAAAAATAATAGTTGTTATTTGTAAATAATTTAATAAAGTAAGTTTAAAGTGATATCGTTTTATATCAGTAAAATTTATAAATTTTAAATAGTGTAATATCTGTATAATGAATATTCAACTAATAATTAAATCATAAAGCTTTAATATAATATCTAATTTGAGGTGTTTGAACTTCGCGAAAAGCTGTAATAATTAAATAAGCATAGTATAAATTCAAAAAATCTATAGTGAATATAGTTGACGAGCTTTGTGTTTTTACATTAAGAGACCTATTTATATTACTAGTTTATGAAAACGCCGATGTTACGTAATTTGCATTAAAGTTATATCCCTAAGTCATTTAAAAAGATGAGAAATAATCTATAGTTGTAGAATTTTATAAAACTTAGAATAAAAGATATTAATATTGATTATTTAAGTCGTTCCAGCTGGTAACTCCTGAAATATTGTTGTTTCCTGGCGAAATTGCCGTTCCTGAAAATATCTATAACTTTTCAAATCCAAGAATGTTTTAATCGTTCACACTTGAATAATTCGGCAAAGTATTACCTCCTAAAAATGTGTTTAAATCGGGATAAGTAGCACTATTAAATGTAGCACCGTTACATAATAAATAGTGAGAACTAGAATTTTTTCCACTAGGCATTTATATAATTGAACCGATTGGTAACTATAATTATTAATACATTTTTGTACTAACATCTTAATTATTAACTGGATTCGATACATTTATTATATTATTATTATTAGCATTTATAGAACCATTAGCTAAAGTTATATTATTCAAAGTTGTAGTATTAGGATAATAACCAGATAAATTTTATTATAATTATAAAAGATTTACAGCATCGGCATTATCTAGCGCAGCTGCTATATTTTTTATCTAATTACCATTCATATTTAAACGAACATTTGCTAATAATTCAGTTTAATTAGCTTATAAATTTGATGTAGTAGTAATAGAATTTTAAATTCTTTATGGATATCCTAAACCAGAAATAGCACTATCAACATAAAATTTATTTACTGCATCATTATTTAAACTAGGAGCAGATAAATTAATTATTTTATTATTATTTAAATCAACTTATCCAGACGCTTTCTATATGTTATTTAATGTAACAGTATTAGAATATTTTGTATTCAATCCATTATTTAATGTTTATAGATTGACTGCGTCTAAATCATTATTTGGTGATAATAAATTAACTATTTTCATATTATTTAAATTTACATTACCATCAGGAGCATTTATATTATTTAATTTTATTGTTGAGTCTAATTTATTAGAAACTTACTAATCAACATATATTTTATTAGTAGCATCTGAATCATCTGTACATAATCCTAAATTTATTATTTTTGAGGAATTCATATTTAATTTAGTAGTACCATTAGTTATTTCATATTGATTTGCAACTAATCGACTTAATTAATCAGTATTATTACGAATTTGTGTAGCTTATCCAGAAACAGCAATATTATTAACATAATTTTTAGTTGCAGCATCTTATAAATTTACAGGTTCAGCTAAATTTTAAATTCGTTAATTATTCATATCTAATTTAGTATAACCAACTTGTAATTTGTCATTTTGGGGAGCAATATACGAAGATTGATTACTACCTGATATTAATAAGTTTGAAATATTTTACGGGCCTTAATCTATCATATTTATATATAATAAAAAAAATATAAATCTATATTCATATTTAATATTATATAATATTATTATTTTTTGCATCTATTATTTTGAAATATCTATATTTTTATGGTAAATCTAACATTACTAATAATGCTTAAAATCGTTCAGCAGTTGCATCTTAGTATAATTATGTAAATTTTTATTTGTTGTCACCTGATAACTCTTCTACTATTTTTTTTCTATCATTATGATTTGGTAAATTAAATAATATTAACATATTAAATTAAACTCGACATGTAACAGATGCTCCTCTTTTAAATTCTTATACACACATAATTAAATTTATTTTTGCATGTCTAATCTTAACCATTAATTATTCAAATTATGAACCTTATTTTGTATCTAAATATTTGCCTCCTTATATATCATCCAATATTACCAATAATTCTCGTGCTTTATTTGTTTTTTATTCTTTATCTCCTTATATTAATTCAATTTATTAATCATACAAATTCTATAATGCAACAATTATATTACTTGTAAAGAATTATGCTTCTTCATCAAATTTGTAATCTTTATTACATTTCATATTCTTTATGTATTCACGTAAATCTAATTATGATTAATCTACTAATTATGTAGGACTCATCAAATAAATTTAATCACCTAAAAATCGTTTATTTAATCCATAATTATCATTTTATATTAAACTATTTACTAAATATGATTTACCTGAATTACTTTTCGCGCAAATATAACATAAAATTAACTCTTTGAATAAATCAGATTACTTATTAACTCCATATTAATTATTATTCATATCCATTTATTAGTAAAAAAAAAATATATTTATTATTGATATTTTCGAGTAGAAATTCTTGTAACCAGAATTTAATAATTCATTCTTTACGACCATTAATTAAATTATGACTTGTTATAAAGAACATATTTACCATTATTTCGTTCCATTTTGTAAATTATCCTTAAATTAATTGAGTACCAGCCGCATTTACTTAATTTAATTATCCACTTTTTAAAACTTAATCTGATGAATATAAATAATCAGGTGCTAATTCTATATGAACATTTACATGTGATTATGCTCCTGCTGCTTACTAATCAGGATATCCACGAGAGTTAATATCAACCAAAATAAAATACTTAGAACTGAAAAAGTCAGACATATCATGAGAATAATTTCTCATAAGAATACTTTATAATTCATTAATTGCCATTTTATATTATCTAGCTGCTTGTACTCCTCCTAATAATTGATTTGGTTAATATCTAATTCCTCCGATTTCAATATATAAATTTTAAACTGCTACAAAATGTGATTCTTAATATTAACACATAAAACCATTATTCCACGTACTAGGACATTATGCATGATATTTTAAATCTGTTTTTTCAATACATTCTCTATTATAACCATCTAATAAATTAGATTCGAAGAATATAAGAGCATAATTAATTTATGTACTTGCAACCGATACTTTTAAATCAGTAATAGATGATTGAAGAGGTTAATAAGATTATTAAGCGGCAAGATAATGAATAGGTTGCATTTATAATTATTTAACTAATTCAATTTTTGAAGGTTATATTTATAATCTTCTATAACTAATTACACAGTTCTTTAATTTATAATCATGTAATTATGATAAATTTGTCTCAACTAAATTTAACATTGGATTAAATCCATTACGTAAACAATATTGAGGAGAATTTAACCTAATAGTAAAATATAGTTTATTTCCAACCAAAGAGATTAAACCCATTGATTATAGTTATAAAAATATATCTTTGAATTTTACATTAATTGTCCTATGTGCTAATACTGGACTATAAAACTTCTTTTCTTTAACAATTAATTATGAAGCCGCACTTCCTTATGGTTTAAATTATGTTGTGGTTCCTTTTGATGAATATGAATAATTATAATATTTCTGTCTAAATTTACAATAATCTCTCATATATGAATTAATATAAGTTAATTAACCAAAATTAGGAGTAATAATATCATTATTTAAAGTATTTGCATTAGTCCATATTGGGCCATATTCTGATACAATACTTGGATTAAATAATAATTCTTATAGTCCTTTATTATCACTAAATGTAACTCCGGCAGTTCCTAATTAGTTTCTTATAGGATTTAAATTATCAGAATAATCTAATGATAATTATCCAGTTTATTTTTACATAAATAATCCTTGTTGTTATGGTTCGTGCTTATTAGGTGATAAATATGATCTATAAAAATTAATAAGTTTGTTATAACCAATATCTTATCTTGAACTTTCTTATAATGAAGTATCATTGAATGTAAAATCTTATCCAATAAATAAATCTGTTAAACTATGAGGACAAATTGCATCATCAGAAACTAATGTAGAATCATTTACATCTTAATTATTATATATTTCTAAATCTGCTATTAATTCTAAACTTTAAATATCAATCAATGATAATTCTGGGTCAATATTTACATATATTAGATCATTACTCTTAAATTCTTATTGATTATTTATACAACTAGATGTATATACGTATGATGATTTTGATACGTAATCGTAAGTATTTACTTTCTCCATTTCTATACAATAAAAAAAATATAAATAATTATATATTTATTATAATACCACTAGGAAGAAATCTTCCACATGGATAAATATAAAATCAAATCTATAATAATATTGTCATTGAAAATACTTAATTTTAATCATAAGTTAATAAATTACCACGATCATCTGTTAATTAGAATTAAATTAATTACACTGTTCGAAAAACATCGTTTTATGTCAAAGTATAATAAATATCGGTTGTATTTTCAATTTTATTAATTTCTCCTTATTATGCATATAAACATCCTTAAACAGTAATTTATGAATCAGAATATACTACAGGTTATAAAATTTTAATATTAATAGTTGAAGTTACAGCTACATTTGCGAGTGATGATGCTAAATGAGAAGTTTAATAGCCAGCAAATATACTATCTGTTGTTTTATATCCTAAATATCTATAAATTTAATCTCTACTATCTCCCCATAATATTAATTAAAATGCAGTTGCACATTACATAGTTATATAACCATTTGTTAAATTTACACTCATTGTAATTCCAGCATTTGCTAATTTAGTTACAATATGATTCATCAATGTAAGAATATTATATTATGCAAAATCTAAACTTATTGTCAAAATAGATGAACCTTATAATTATATTTTAAATTAATAATAATATTAATTAATATTTTGAAATATATTAAACATTGATAATTATTTAACTGATAATAATTTAGTTTATTGAAATTTATTAAGATGATATGTATATATATTATTTTCATATGTACTGTTCTATTATGTAATACATATAGGATATACTCTGCTTTTTGGAATAGTCTACATTTATATATAAAATAAAATTTTATATTATATATAAATATGATTGCGCCTCTTATTACTGAAACAATGGGTACCATTGGAACATAAACAATTACATAAGCTGCTGGTATGAGTTAAGCATAATATTTAGGAATTCTTGGAACAGCTTCCGCAAATATGAGATAAAGAACTCCTTAATTTTAAGAATAAATGGCAAATGATTATGCATAATATAGATAATTAAATGATAGTTAATAAAGTATGAATTTACCAATAGGAAGATAATTACCATAATTAACTGTATCAATAAATGATAGTGATTAAATAGATTCAACTTAAATTAATCCTTCTTGGTAAAGAGCATAAGATGATTTAAAAAAATAAGCACAAAGATAATAAGCTGAAATGGTATAATAAGTGGCAAAATAAACTGGAAAAATTCCTAAAATAAAGTTGCCATAAAGTAAAGTAGAAGAAATAAAAACAGCTACGTAATAATAATAATAAGATAATGATTAACATTTTATAAAAGATTGGAGCGAATTTGATACTGAAGAATTAGGAAATAATAAATAAGCTAAATCACATAAATAAAAAAAAGCTAAATTTAATCCTGCTGATAATCCAGATAATGACCCTCATGCAAATCCTTCTGGTGGAAATGACAATAATTAATATAAAAAGCCCAAAAAGCATCCAGGATTAAATATTCCTTAATTACCTAATGCAACAACTCAAATTATTAATGAAGCTGTTAATAAAAAGAAAAATTAAAATGATATTTAAAATGATAATGAAAATGAAATTCCAAATCCAATAACTGATAACAAAAATGATAGTGAAGATTTAATTGTAAAATAATTATAATAAATTCATTCTGATTTAGAAAAATTAAATGAAAATGAACTTTTACATATTTAAAATTATTTTGTATAAAATGATATTAATAGTAATTCATATAAACGTATGGATCCTGATGCTATTCTTGCAAGTATATTAACTACAATATGAATAATAAGTAATATATATTTTTTTTATTATATATAAATATGGAGTAAAATTCTAATATATAAGATTTAATATTAAATGTTATTGGTAGTCGTAAACAAAATTACATTTCATAAAATCAAGCAAAAAAGTACTTACGATGGAAATATGACATATCAATTGAAGAATTTAAATAAATTATTATATAATCATTGAATAAATATGGAGTATAATTAAAAAAGAATAGTGATCATTATATTAATAAATTCTTTTAAGATTTTATTTATAATGATTATAATTTTGAATTATTTGATTTAATATAAGATATTTAGAAGTAAACTGACTTAAAATATGTTAATTCTTAAGAAGAAAAAAAAATAAATAAAGAATTGTTAAAACCTGAAAATAAATTAGATTATTTTTAATAATAAAAATAATCATTATTAACAATTGTATAAAAATATACATATAATAAAGAAATTTAATTATAAGCAATTAAATTATTAGTAGCTTTATAGAATCCTTCAATAGCAAGTTCAAAAGAATTTAATAAAATGTATAACGATTTATTAGCTAAAGTACAAACTATTGATATTTCTGGGGATTAATAATAAAAAAAAGAAAATAAACTACATGATATTAAAAATCTTGAACGTTCTTAATTTAGAACAATAAATTCAATACCGTTTAAATAAAGATAATTATAATTTTGAATAAAATATAATATACATAAATGAATTGGCCAATAAGTGAAGATGATTATTAAGTTAATCAAATAAATTAATTTTTAACAAAAGAAGAATAAGATAACAATTATCGCAAAGTTTATAATCATTTAATCAATGAAACAATTGCACAATATGTTACATCATTATATTAAATGACTAAATATAGAGATACTATTGATAGTCCATATATTAAATAATAAATATAAAAATAAATTAATATTGTAGAATAAAAGATTAAATAATATAATATAAACTTTGCAGAAACAATGACAAAATTAGAGATTAAAAAAAATTAAAATATTGTATTCGAGAATAGCGACCTTTATCAAAAAAATACTTGATTAGTTCATTAATTGTTATAACAATCTTCGCGATGACTTTCGAAATATTATATTGATTTCATATTATATTTTTTATTACATTTGCCACAAATTAATTCAGTTTAATTATATGTACTTTTATGAAATTATTACCAATATTATTCATATGCCAAAATTTGTTAATCATTGTTATATTCAATTTATTCTATTGTGTCGACTCGATAATTTTAGTTGAATTATTATATTATAAGAGATTTATAAAATGGCAATTCTAATCCTTTTTACATAGATTATTTATGTTATTGAATTCTATTTTCTGCTGTTTTATGAGACGTCTATCCGATATAATCATATATTTTATATTTCATATTATAAATGCCATAAATACAACCATGTTTTAAACTACTATTATATTTATCTTATAATTATTCTATTTACTATTTTTATTCTTCAATTTTATTAAGTTATTTAAGTCTTAAAGATTTAAGCAAGTTATACACCATATCTTAAAATTATTATGCTATAGGTTTTTCAGATTTGATTAATGCGTAATATATACCTTATTCTGTGAAATATAATTACGACGGCGTATCGCCCTCGATTATAAATTTACTATTATTTCGTATATTTCTAAACCAATGAGCGTCATGAGATTTTCTATATCCTAAAACATGAATTAGTAAATCAGAACATTTGATTAATGGCTCATAAATACTACCATAAACATTTACCATATGTTAATTTAAATTAAGAGTTCCTATAATTTCAGAATCTTTATTTTATGAGTCTAATAATTATATGTCCATTTTATCAAATAATAAAATAAATAAAAAATAATTAATTAATTCATATTAATAATTCTATATATTATGTACAATTTGGGCACTTTATTAGTCAACTAATTCTTTATCTTTTTCCTAATTTTGATTTATAAGGTTAACATTGTTCACATGAACAAGCCGATATTTTATCTATATCTTCTAAATATTCACTACTTGAACTTTCCATTTATTAATCATTAATAAATGAACTTTCTAATGTATCTCCTGATTTATCATCTAATTATAATTCTTCTTATAAATTAATAGGTAATTCATTAAATTTACAAAATTATGTTTAACCTTATTCATCAACAATCATATAATATTTGAAATTACTAACAAGTGTAATAGACATTTTATAATTAAAAAAAAATATTTTTATTTTAATTAATCATTAAGCACATTATTATTTTTATTATTTCTTTTCTGCAACTAATTTAATAATATTCTAATAATGTTCTGAATCTTTTTTAATCATTTCATTTATATTATTATCGCGTTTATATTCATTCATAATTTTAACATATGAACAATCACTCATTTATCGTTTTGGTGGAACTAATTTTTTAGGTCTTCCTCTTTTACTAACTTTCTATTATTCTTCTTGTATAATTTCTAATTATTCTTTTTGTTCGTTTTATGGTTATTCAATCTACTGTTATTCAATCTATAGTTATTCAATCTACTGTTATTCAATCTATTGTTATTCAATTGGAAGTTATTATACAACTTATTTCTTTTATCTTGGCATATTTTATAGAATGAAAAAATAAAAAAAAAATAATTAATTAATTGGTATATAGCCCGCACGAATTCCTGCAGGCTATCATTTAATGTTATTTATAATTTTAACTTTCAATTTCTATTCAATATCGCGCAAAGATTATTCTATTGATGGTTTATTCCATAACAAATATCGTGCCCAATATCCAGCGGAATAGATATCATTTATATTATCATTTTTATGCCTCTATATATATCTTTATTTGCGTTCATTATCTTTATGAATCGTAAAATCCTCATAACCAGATGCGCCAAAATTAACTGTTTTCTTTCTATTATCTGTTTAAATTATAGCGCAATACTTTTTACCTTTAACTTTGCTATTCTATAATGTTATATTCATATTTATATTCATAATAATTTATCTCATTTTTTATTTATTAATTTTTATATTTCTGCTAATAATTTTCTTGATTTTTTAATTTTATCTAAATCTTCATCATATATTGTGTAATATCTATTTCCATATTCATCGTATCTATTTATTACTGAATAATAGAAATTATATATAAATTCATTATTTATTTATATATTATTGATTAAACTATCTATATTATCATGAAGTAATAATTTAACATAATTAATAGTTTCTTTTTTTAATTCATATTTATCCAAACCTTCTTCATTATCAATTGCATTTTACTAAATATAATATAATTATGGTTATTATTCTATAATATTAATAAATTTATCTAAATTTTTCTTAGCTATTTCACTTTTCGCAATAATAGGATTATTTATTAATTCTATATATTTTTATGATTATTTTTATTATATTTATTCACCTTATATTTTTAATATTTATTCTATTAATTTATTTGCATCATTAATAAATCTAATTTCTTTTTAAGTAGGATCATTTTCAATAAACTTTAAATCTTCATGTATATATGGTATTTTTTAATTATTGTTTCTAATATCTGTAAAATATATTCTTACTCCACCATTTAAATCAGATAAAATTACTTATGTATAATTAATTTTATATTTTAATAATTCTCTAGTTTATAAATCAATTGTATATACATATTAATATTATTCAATAAATTATTTTTCTTTTTCTAATTCTTAATTTAATTATTATATTATATTATTTTAAGGTATTTCTTCAGGCATTTCATATTATTAATCATAATTAGAAGAATTATATTATATAGTTTAATAATATGCATCAACTAATTAAGGAGCATTTTTAATTATTTCTTGATTTTTTTTGGGCCTACCTCTGGGCTTTTTCTCTTTTACTTCCTATTATTTTATAGGTTTGATTAATTTTTCTTTCTTCGGTTTTATTATATTTTCTTTTTAAGATATTACTTCTTGATTTTTTTTAGGTCTACCTCTAGGCTTTTTCTCTTTAATTTCATTATTTTTCATAGATTTATCTTCTTTATTCTTTACTGAATTTTATTTAGATTTTAAATATTCATCATATGTTTTATGACAAATATTTTTCTTTCTAGTTTCAAATGCCTTCTTTTATTTTTCATAATTGTCCATTTATTAATCATAAATATTATTTTAAAATAATTATATTTATTATTAAGATTCATTTGTTTAATTAATATCACCTTATTATTAAATATCTTCATAATCAATAATTTCTTCTATTGTACAATGATTTTCTTAATCACCACATTATTAATTAAAATAATTTTCAACTTCTTAATTTTGAAAAACTCCAATTTAATATTCTATAAATTAATCTTTTAATTTTTCATATAATTATTTCTTATAATATTATTATCTCTTATAATATTATTGTTTTTATTTATCTGTCATAGTAGATAATTTATCATTTAATTGTTTTTGTTTATTAATATTAAAGACAATTTTCTTATAATAAAGTTTAATAACAGATTTTACTAAATTAAATAATTATCTGATTAATAATTTTTTGACTGGTTCTTATCTAATTGTTAAACCCGCGAGTTTAAAATTTATGTTTTATGTCTTTCTAATGATAGAAGCTCTTTTCATTGCATATTATAATGCTTACATTTTTTCAATTAATTATACTTTTCATAGTATTTTTTTAAATAAAAAAAAATATATAATTAATCATTTTTAGTTTGTAATTTTAACTCTTTATTTCCATTAATAATCAGATATCTTTTTATAAATTATTTTTTTTAATTTTCTTTAATCTTCATTAAGTATATGATCATAAATACATAAATTATCAAATTATTTTTTTAAATCTTATATATACAATGAATAATCATTATTGTATTATTCTTTACATTATAGATATAATTTAAATTAATTTGTAGATTAAAGAATAAATTATTAATTCATTTTTATAGTTTTTTTTTAAATAAAATCAATAAAGACTTTTTAATTAATTTTTCTATATCCATTTAATATTATTAATGTTTTAATAACAATAATACGCATGCAATAACGAATCGTTTTCGTCAAATGAGATTTTTTATAATTCAGGAAATAATTATTATATTAATTATCTACCTTTGTGTTTATTCTAATTATATTTATTTGAATCTGGGTTATCAACTTAAATATCTTTTAATTATTCATGCTTTAATTTTAATTTAGAATGTTATATAACATAATTAACATTTTAAGGAAGAGCCGCAATAATTCCATATTATACCTTAGTAGCACTATATTAACCCATTTATAATTCTACAACAACATATTATATATTGTATTTCTTGAATAAGCTATCTATAACAGTTTATATTGTATTTGAAACATAACCATCAACTTAACTTTATGTGCATTTATCTTTAGGTTTTAATTATACAACAAATGATTCAATATAGTTTCCTTATATATCAATAATACAATATCCACATTTAATAAATGCTGGGTCAATACCAAGTATATATTTTTGTTGGTTCATTTATTATTATTATTTTTATTATTTATTTTTATTATAAATGGACAAATAAAATTTATTAATCTCAATTGATTTTATAGGTATTGATTATAAGTATCATACATATTTATATTAATTATGTAATAGAATGAAAATAGATTATCACAATATAAATTAATTGTAATCATTATAAATATATTAATAATTAGTCCGCGATATTGAATCTAATGATAATATATAAGAATTATTCAGTTTAAATTATTAATAAGGATTTGAGGTATAATATTATAATATTGAACAAAGATTTATAATTGTAACGCATAATGGATATAAAAAAAAAGTATCAATATATTAATATAATAAATTTAAATATGAAAGATTAATTCATTAAACATTATATTATTTAAATATTAAATAAGATTCATTTATTGTTGATTAAGAATTAAAATTCGCTTTATAAAATAATTCATCTGTTAAAAGTAAATTATAAATAGTTATGAAACAAAATATATAATTACCATTATTATTATCTATAGAATCATAACCACAATAATATGTTCCTTAATAATTTACATATGAAGAATTAATCAATTTATTATAAAATAAAACATTTATATATAATAACGCGATTCATTAATATATACATTTTGATAGAAGTTAAAACTGTAAATATTATATGGATATTGATGGGTTAGATAAAGTATTTAATAATATAGATGATATTTATAATTTTATTAATGATTTATAATAATCTATTCATATAGCTATAAGATTTTATATAAATTGTAACTATATTAATGATAAATAAATAACAATAATGTCATCTAATAATTGTTAGTAAACTTGTCATATATATTGTTAATAATATGTGCGTTTGTAAGATATAAGAAAAATAACTAAACATATAAAAATATTATTAATAAATTAATTTAATTATGATTAATAAATTGTAGATAGTTTAATTGATTTATAAGTATATCCAAAGTAAGGATTTAAATAATTGCGCATAGATTATTCAAGTAAAATAAAAGGTTAATATAATAAAAAAACTAAATAATATGAATCTATAAATATTGATATTAATAAAATATGTAAAGATATATCTATGCAAAATTTAAAGAATATTATTATATAAGATTTAAGTGATAATAATATTCATAATAATATATATGTTCCTATATAATATATAAATACGCCTCTATTTAATATTCAATATGATTAATAAAGTAATAACATAAATAATGAATATGATATATAATCTAAGAATAATGATTTGAGAAATATATAAATCATTTCATAAAAAGAAATAATTAATTAACAATATAAATATTAATAAATTGAATATAAAGGTATGTGTTTTATTCATAATAGAGTTCATGATAAATGTAATATATTATATGATTATAATTATAAAATAGTTTGTAATAGATTTGATGGCTAAAATATAAAATATTATAAATAAAAAATTACAGAATAATAATAGGTATATAAATAATAATTATCAGAATAAATAATAAATTAATTATAATCTTGTAAATATGTAAATGATATAAATGCGAATATCATATTAAATTAAAAATATATAGAAGCAAAATTTAGATTGAAGAATACCTTTATTAAATCACATTGTGGAACCGGGAAAAGTTACAATATAATATAAAATATAAAATAGATGTTAATAGATAATTCTAATTTACGCGTTTTGTTTTTATCGACAAGAATTTCATTCAGTAATACAATGAAAACAGATATATTCAAAAATCACAATATTAATTTTAGTTTATATAATGATTAATAAAGCCAACTAGACAAGTCTTGGATTAGTTAATAATAATTTTTAATATTATAAATAGAATCATTATAATGTATTTAAAATTTATAATTTGATTTGGTGATTTTAGATGAATGCTTATCAATATTAAATCAATTATAATCATTATCGCGGACATATAAACATCTATAATTATTAATATAATAACTAAATACAAGTAAATATAATGTATTTTGTGACGCATTTTTATCATAATAATAAATTAATCTATATTTAAATATGATAGATAATAAAACAAATGAAATAATAATTAATTTATATTAACCATATAAAGACTAAGATTAATAATTTGATGATTCTAAATTAGAACAATATGAAAATTAATTATAAAAGTAAGAAACATAATTGTATATATTAGGCCATTAATTATAAACTACAAAAGATAATATAGAATATAACAATATGTATAATAAATATAAATAGAAATAATAATAAATAGAAAAATTAAAAGATATAATATATAATGCATATGAATTAGATGAATTTTATATTAATAAGTCATCAATATGCAAATTTATATGTTCATAAAATAATATACAAAAAGTATTTAATGATAAATTAATAACTATATTAAAATAAGGATAGAAATGTTTTTCTATGTTTGAGGAATATAATTAATTAAGAGCAACTATTGATTTATTAATAAATAATAATATATTAAAAGAGGAAGAAATATTATGTATACATGGACGAAATTTAGAAGAAGATTAATTTGGTAATAAACATATAATAAATAAAAGAAATTTCTATAATGATTCAAATGAAAATAAATTAGATAATATAAAATATGTTTGTTTTAGTAAAAGCTTAACTACTGGGTGCGATTTTTAACAAAAAGAATTTAAAATAGGATTACATTTATTATCAAATAATGCATATACATATCTTAATCCTTTTGAATTATGTTAAGGTTTACATAGATTTCGTTAAGTAAAAAAATAATATATATATTGTAAATATATATAATAGATTAATAATACAAAAAATATAACTCCTTACAAAGTTGCTAAATTATAAAATTAAAATAATAAAAACAAATTATATAATTTTTAAAATGATATATTATCATAATACTATATATTTAGAGATGCGCAAAAGAATTTATTTAATAATTATAAATCGTATATAGTAGCCGCATTATTATAAGATATGGGTTATTCTATTATTGTTTAATAAATTAATAATGTTCAAGATAATTATACAAAATAATTAAAATATATATCTAATGAAAATTAATTATAAAATATAGAATCAATAGAATAATATGACTTATATAGATAAGCATATATTAATGGTTTAAATAATTAATAAGATGAATAATTATAATAAATGAATTAATAATAATTTAATACATTTAAGAAATTATAAATATTTAGAGATAATTATTGTAAATCAATAAGTGAACTTAATATGAATTATGACTAAGTAACGAAGATATTATTAGACAATCAAGAATATATAAAAACACAAGATATAGAATTTTAAAAGCAATAGTTAATACTTAATTAATTTAATTCGCTAAATTGGTAATATAAAATTAATGAAGAATAGTTATAATAAACTAATAAGCGCGATTTTACATATGAAATAGTTTTATAAAATATAGATAAACAAAAATATAAATAAATTATTGATTTTATAGGTATTGAAATATTATAATGTATAATATAAATGATGACAGATTATGTACAAATATAAAATATGTATCAATAGTAATAATATACAAAATTAGTAAATTAATTAATGTTATATTTATTGATTGATTATAATGGTATTAAATTATAAGATATAATAGAAAAAAAATATATAATATAATCAATGTTAAAATATTATGAAATGAATTAAGATACAATAAATGAATTATTGCGCGAAAATAAAATAAATTTAAGTAGATAATATAAAAATTCAATAGTCAAATAATTAGGATTAAAATATGAATAATAGAGAATATAATTTTGCGGATAAAGATAAAGAAAATAAATATTAATATAATAATTAAAATTCAATTAAGAACTATCATAAATATTATAATGAATTAATTTAAAAAAATACTTTTATATATTACAATAAATATGAATTAATTAACTTAATGTGAATATTGCAAAAAAGAATTCAAAAGAATAAAAATGCATAAATGTAAATCTAAACCTTAACTTATTATTGAATAAATCAATGAATAACCTATTGTTGAATAAATCAATGAATAACCTATTATTGAATAAATCAATGAATAACCTATTATTGAATAAATAAATAAATAATCAATAGAAAATTGTGGAGTTTGTTATTAATAATTAGAAAGATATAATATAAAATGCGAAAATTGTATATATAAATTTTGCAAAAAGTGTTATTATAAAATAGATAAGTAATAATGTCCATACTGTCGTCAATATGGTTAAAAATATTTTATTTAGTTAATGAAATATAAATATGACAATGAAGGATTTATAGAAGCCACGCGTTTAGTTTATCTAAGTAAATATAGGTCAACTGACATAGTAAAATTTTGGGATAGAATATCTATTTATAGAAATATATATTATGAAAATTAATAATATTTATAAGTTATATTTTTCGCAATGGAATAAGCAGTATATAATTTAGATTAATTATATAATATAGAAAATATAATAGATGATATAAGTATAATAACAATTGCTATTTTATCGAAAATATAAACAAATAAATAAAATTTATATATGGATGAATTATTAACATTTGTATTTATTTATAATAATCAGGACTTAATGTAAAATATAAAGAATTTCTATATTGAATTATCATAAATGAGAAGACAATCAGATAGATTAATTACAATAATAGTAAAGAAGTATTTTGAAATATTATTATGGAAAGTTGATTTAGAAAATATGATATAATGAGAAAATAAATAGGGATATATAATAAGATTTTTTTTATGAGAATGAGAGTGGCCATCTTTAAAATTGAGGTGACCATCTTTGGTAATATATATATAAATAAAATATATTATGAAAAGATTGGCCACTTTTTTCTAATCTATTTTGCTTGAAAAAAGTTAAAATCGTATATAGTTTAAAAGATATATAGAATAAATAAATCAATAGTATATATATGCGCAAATTATAATTCTTATTTATAATTAATGTTTATTAATCAACCCGCAAAATATTATTATTCATATCAATAAATCATAACTTTTATAAACACTGAATTATTAATGAGCGCGATTTTTATAAATAGAGAATTATTAATCATCGCGATTTTTATTAATCATCGCGATTTTTATTAATCATCGCGATTTTATAAATACTGAAATATTAAACAAGCCGCGAAGCGGTATTATATAAATTGAATTATTAATGATTTGATTATTATTAAACCAATTATAAATTATTAATGATTAATTATGGACATATAATATATATCTGAAATTCTTAAATACTTAATGCTTTAATATATATATATACTAACAAAGGATATATATTATATGTCCATAATTAATCATTAATAATTTATAATTGGTTTAATAATAATCAAATCATTAATAATTCAATTTATATAATACCGCTTCGCGGCTTGTTTAATATTTC
>Ga0194116_10003265_pt1 | contig 19712 bp, 16 predicted proteins | sample TA2MahsurfametaG_4_FD_148617 | JGI IMG/M metagenome (GOLD analysis project Ga0194116, IMG submission 148617) | Freshwater microbial communities from Lake Tanganyika, Tanzania - TA2015008 Mahale S9 surface | ecosystem: Environmental > Aquatic > Freshwater > Lake | place: Tanzania: Lake...
GCATCGACCCCCAAGGTGCCGGCCACCGCCTTTTGCCAAAGCAAAAGGCTTTTTTCACGCGCCTCCGGGCGGTCCGAGGAATTGCGCAAAAGCTGGACGGAGGCTTTCCAGGACTGGAGTGCCTCCTTCCGGCTAAATTCTGGATCGGTCAGGACCGATCTTTTTTGCGCCCAGACCCACCAAACTCCCGCCAAAACCAGCCAAGGCACCACCGCCAGGAACCGAATCCACCCCAAGCCGACGGGGGCTACTCCCACGCCCGTTCCCTCGAGTGGCTCCCGGGGCAGGGCCGGCGCCCCATATTGAAGCACCTTGGCCTGGCGGCCGGATCCAAAACCTCCCCACCCGGATCCAGCGCCCTGCTTCTGCGAGGGCTGGGTGGCCGGCGCCATCGTCACCTGGGCGGGACCGGCTGGCCGCAAGGTTCCCTCCTTGAGCACAGAAATCTTGGGCGGCTTGGCTACAAGGGTTTCGTAGGATTTCTTTTTGGGATCGAAATAAACAAATTTCACGGCGGGAAGTTCGTACTCCCCGGCCTCGGTCGGAATCAGCACCAGGTCCTCCACCAGACCCCCGGTGAAAATCTGCGTTCCATCAAATTCCCGCCGCAGCTTGGGCTGGATGGTGCGCATCTTGGCTGGCACGGTGCGCGCGGGCAGCTCCACCCCCACCGGCCAGTTCCCGGTGCCCTTCAGATTCAGCGTCCAGGTGATCGGTTCTCCCTCGTTCACCTGCTCGGGCACCATTCGCGATTCCAAGGTGAACTGGCCCACCGCCCCCTTGAAGCCGGCTGGTGCGCCGGTCGGCAAGGGTTGTATCTCGATCGCCACCGGTTCGGTCGAGGCCTCAATCTCCACCGAGCCCGGTGCCGTAAAGAAAAAGGAGCGTCCACCCAGGGGCGTGTCGATATCAAGCTTTTGGCGAATGGAGGGCAGTTCCACCTTGCCGGCCTTGGGAACCATGGCCCGGGTGTGGAACTGCAAACCTTGGCTGCCCCCTGGGCCGATCTGCTGGCCGCGGTCCCAGGCCTCGGCCGTAAAGTTTTGCACATCCCACAGCGGGGTGGTCTTCACCCGCCCACTGCGGCCTGGCGCCATCGTCACCCGGTAATTCACGTCGAAAACCTCTCCGGCAAAAGGATTCCTCGGCTCCGCCTGCGCCTCGGCCTGCACCGCGCTGGGGGGGACCACGGGGGCGGCTCCCGCCGGCGGTTGGTTCTGGAAAAATCCGGGAGGAAAAGGAAAGGGGGAAGGAGCCGCTTGCTGCCGGGGCGGGGCGGCGGCGGTCGCATCCACAATCAGGGACGACACGCTCTTTTTCCCTTTGTCGGTCTGGACTTCAAACGAAGGAATCTGAATCCGCCCACCTTGGCCCACCTGCACCGAATAGCTCAGCGTGGTCGAGGAGCTGGTCTGAAAGTTGATCATCGAAAAGCTGGTGGCCCGCCCCGGCTGGCCGAGAATTTGGAGGCCGCCAACCTGGGGTAAAATCACGTTTCCTTGCGGCTGACAGTCCGTGAAAACCAGTTCCAACTGGGTGATGCTGTTCGGAACCACTGGTCCCGGGTTGTTCCAGTTTACCGACTGCGCATACAGCCCGGTGGTGACGCCCGGAAATCCAAGCGCGACTAAAAGATATCGGACTGTTTTCATCACCACGGTTTCCCCAACGAAGAGGGTTGTGGCCGCTGATCCTGCGGCTGCAGCCTTTGTTGCAGGATGGCCGGGCTGTCGGATTGCTTGACCTGCTCCAGCCGCGACATGGCCTCCAACGTCATGGGGTCACTGGATTTGTCCGACGCTTTTTTACCCGAGCCGCCCCCGACCACCCGCATCCCCGGCGGTGCTTCCGCGCTTTCCTCCCCGCCTTGACCCCCTGCCCCGCCCGGTTGCTCCTGCTTTTCTTTCTTTTCCTGCCCAAGGCCCCCAAACCCGGCTTTTTCATCCTCCATCCCTTTCATCTCTTCATTCCGCCCACGCTCTTTCATTTGGCCTTCGCCTGCCTTGCTCGTATCAAATTCTTTAATCTCGTTGGGATCCTTGCCGCGGGAAGTCTTCTCCTGCCCCTGGTTTTCACCCTCCCCGCCCTTGTCGGATTCGCCGCCCTTTTTTCCGTCTTTTTTATCTCCCTTCCCCGGTTGGCCCTGGGAAGGCGGCCCTTCCGATTCTCCCTCGCCCTCCGCTCCCTCGCCGCCCGACTGGTCCTGCTCCTCGGACTTCTGCCCGCCGCCGGGCGGCGGCTGCTTGTCTTTTCCAGAGCCCTTTTGCTGTTTTTTGTCTTTTTTCTGTTTCTGCTGATCCTTTTTGTCTTTTTTGGAGCCTCCCTGCGATGGCGGCGGCGGGGGCGGTTGCAGCTGTTTCAAGCGCTCCCTTAGTTCGGGCCAGTTGGCGGCCTTGGAGTCGATGCGCTCGCCTTCGTCCACTCCTGCCAAAGCATCGTTCACGACATCTCTCCAAGGGGCATGGGGATCCGCCCCGTCCGGAACTTTTCCGTTCAGCTGGGTGACCGCCTCCGGATTCGACCCAAAGGAAATCGTCTCCTCCGCCATCCGGGCGTAATCCCCGGCCGGCCGCCTCTGTTTTTCCGCCAGGCTGGCCACAGTTTCCCGCAGAGTTCCGGAAAGATCGGGACCCTGCGGGGCGTCGGGAACATTGGCCGCATGCAGTAGGCCCGCGAGGCCAAGCACCAAGAACAGCAAGACCGAGAAGGGTACGCTCATTTTGTTTTCGCCAGCACCGGCGGGCCCTCCTTGGAGACCAGTCGCGTGCTTTTCTTTTCCAGCGGCACGGGCAGGGGCTCGCCTGCCGTTGTCGTGCCTAGGGCCAATCTCCGCCGGTTGGGCAGGGAGGGAATTTCCAAGGCAAAACTCAGCGCCAGCAGCAAAATCCCGGGCGCCAAAAACCACTGAAACCGCTCCGCCATCCTCACATCCCGGCTTTTCGAAAAATCCCCCGCCTTCCCCTGCGCCACCGTTTCCTGAATCACTTCGGCCAAATCCACCCAGTTGGAAGCCTCGCGATACACTCCGCTGGTGGCCTGAGCCAACTCCTCCAGCGTGGCTGGCTCGAGCTTCGACAAAACTGCCGCTCCCCGCCCATCCTTGACCACGCCCCCTTGCCCATCCGGCACCAATCCACCCGTGAAGGTCCCGATCCCCAGCGCAATCACCTTGACCTCTTTTTTCTTCAGTTCTTCCAGCACTCTCCGCCAATCCGGGTCGTGCGCCTCCCCGTCGCTCAGCACGATCAGGAACCGATCCGCCGCCGTGCTTTGTCCAAAGGCCTCGTTCGCCACCCGCAGCATCCCGGCGTAGTCCGTCCCCGCTTGAGGGAGATAGGACGGATCCAACCCGGTCAGAATATCCCGCATGATTTCATAGTCGGAGCTCATCGGCACCTGCAGGAAGGCCGTGCCGGCAAACACCGCCAGGCCCACCCGCTCCCCTTGCAGTTGGTCTAAAAGGTTCCCGATTAGTAATTTCGCCCGGGCCAGCCGGGTGGGTTTCACGTCCTCGGCCAACATGCTGGCGGACAGATCCAGGGCGATGAGCACTTCCCGGGACTGGTCGAACACCACTTCCTCCAGATTCCCCCACTGGGGACGCGCCAAGGCCGCCAGCACCAGGGCGCTGCCCAAACCCAGCCAAAGCCCGGTCGCCCGGCGTTTGGCCGAGGGCCGGTCCGTGACCGCGCGGGCGCCGGCCCATCGCCGCAACACTCTGGGCAAATGAAGCGGGCCGGCTTTGCCGATCTGGCCGCGAAACACCAGCCAGGCCAGCAGCGGGGCCAGGGGAACCAGGGCCAAAATCCACGGCTGTTCCCAGTGCACGCCAAAAATGTTCACGCGGCCTTCCCCCATCGCCCGGGCCGCGCCAAGGCCAGCCCCACAAAAAACACCGCCAACCCCGGCGCCGCCCAGGCGGCAAACCACTCGTGCGCCCGAATCTGGGCCTTGGCGTTGAATTCAATCCTCTGGCGCTTGTCGATCGCGGCAAAGGCCGCCTCCGCCGTGCCCACGTCCATCGCCCGGAAAAACTTTCCGTCCGTCACCGCGGCAATCTGCTGAAGAGTCTCCTCATCCAGGTCGGAAATGGCCTGACGATATCCCAGCTTCCGTCCTGCGTTGTCGACCACCGGCATCGGCACGATCCCCGGTCGCCCAGCCCCGATCGTGTAGACGGGGATGCCGCGAGCCCGGGCCAGCTCCGCCGCCTGCAAGGGAGCCAATACTCCGCTGTTGTTGGATCCGTCCGTAAGTAGGATGACAAAAGCTCCTTTGCGCTGCCCGCCCTTGTCCTTTTCCGCCTGCTCCAGCCGGGTCACCGCCAGCCCGAGCCCGTCACCCACTGCAGTGGCATCCTCCACCAAGCCAATCTTCAGCCGCTGGATCTGCCGGGCGAGCCAGTCATGGTCAAACGTCAGCGGCGACAAGGTGTAAGCCCGGCCCCCGTACACCACCACGCCGATCCGGTCCGTTGGCCGACGCGAGATAAACGCCTCAATGATGGGTTGGATCGCCTCGAGCCGGTTAATCCGCCCTTGGGGCCCTTCGTAATCCTCCGCCAGCATGCTGGGGGAAAGGTCGATCGCCAGCATGATGTCATACCCTTTTTGGCGAACTTGCTTTTTCTCCTCTAATTGCTGCGGCCGGGCCAGCGCCACCACCAGTGCCGAAAAACCTAGGACTGCCAGAATCGAAGGAAGTCTTCCCATGGAAACGGCTGGAGCCCCCGCCCATTTCGCCACCCGCGGAATGACCAGGACCGGTCGGGGCCGCCGGCTTCGCCACCAAGCCGCCAAGGGCAGGAGCAGTAGAGCCAACAACCAGAGCGGATCAGCCAGCGTCCATCCGCCGGGCAACATCGCCGGATCAGGGTTCATCGGCGTACCCCTTTCATCCGCCGCTTGAAGAAGGCAACCATTGGATCGAGCAAATCCCCTTCGGTGCCCACCGTGAGGCGCTGCAGCGGGCTGGGGAACCACTCCTCCCAGGCCCGCTCCCTTGCTACTTTCCAGGCTGCATGCCGGTTTCGGCTTTCCTCCGTGCCGGTATCAAAGGCCAGCACCTCCCCGGTTTCGGGATCCACCGCCGGAAGAATCCCGGCCGCCGGCAGCTCCAGATCCCATGGATCATCCACCCTGATCCCGATCATTTCATATCTCTTCTTGAGCGCCGCCCAGCCCACGCCCGGCAAGCGCGGGGGAAAGTCCCCGCACCAGAGCACCACGCTGTGACGCGGGAAGGCATGAAAAAAAAGTTTCCAGTCCACTTCCACCTCGGCGCCGTCCTCCAGCTTGGGGATAGGCTGCCCCAGCAGGGTCGCCGCCGTCCTCACGATATTCACCCGACCCCGCACCGGCTGCCGGACCTCATGACCCGTCGGCGTCGCATGCCAAAACCCCACCCGATCCCGATTGCCGGCCGCCGTGAGCGCAAACAGCCCGGCCATCTCCAGTAGGGCTTCCCGCTTGGTCCGGCTGCCCGACCCGAACTGGAGCGAGGGCGTGTCTTCCAAAAGCAGGATCACGGTAAGTTCCCGCTCTTCGATAAATTTCTTCCGGTACAACTCGCCCAGGCGCGCGGAGACGTTCCAGTCCACGTCGCGGATGTCGTCCCCAAACTCGTATTTGACGACCTGGTCAAATTCCCGGCCGCGGCCACGGAAAGCGGAACGATATTCTCCGCCCAGAAAGGAGTCGGCCGCCATGCGGACGCGCCACTCCAGCCGCCGCAACATGGCCAAGGGGGCCTTGCGGGCCGTCTCGCCAGGGCCAGGCACAGTCGTCATCCGGAATTTTCCTCCGCCTCCTCCTTAAGTCCCTGCGGGAACCGGTACGCGCTCCAGCACGCCATTCAGAATCTCGTCCGTGGTCGTCTCCTCCGCCTCGGCCTCATAGGTCAGGCCCACCCGATGACGCAGGGCGTCGAAAAAGACATTTTGGACAACCTCCGGCGTGCCGTGATCCATGCCATGCAGCCAGGCCAGCGCACGGGTGGACTGCACTAGGGCAAGAGAGGCACGCGGGCTGGCTCCGTACGACAAGACCTTCGCCGCCGCTTTGCCTGAGCCGTTGTTTCCGGCCGCGGCCTCCCGGGTCGCCCGAACCAGCGCCAACATATATGCCTGGAGGGGTGGACTCAGATGGACGGCGTCCACTTGGTCGCGAAGGGCAAGAAGTTCCTCCCCGGAAGAAACCGCCTGAAGTTTCGGTTGCTGCGTCAGCTGGCCCCAGCGCTCCATCATCGCCCGCTCTTCCTGCTCGGACGGGTAGTCGACCAACAGCTTGAAAAGAAACCGGTCCGTCTGAGCTTCGGGCAGCGGGTAGGTTCCCTCCTGTTCAAGGGGATTTTGGGTGGCCATCACCAAAAAGGGCCGGGGAAGCTGATGCGTCTCTCCTCCGATGGTGACCTGCCGTTCTTGCATCGCTTCCAACAACGCACTTTGCACCTTGGCAGGGGCGCGGTTGATCTCGTCCGCGAGAACCAGGTTGGCAAAAACCGGCCCCTGGTGGACCCGGAAGCTTCCCTCCTTGGGCTGGAACACCATCGTGCCCACCACGTCGCTGGGGAGAAGGTCAGGGGTGAACTGGATCCGCTCAAAATCCAGGCCCATCGCCGCCCCCAGGCTTTTGATCAGCAGGGTCTTGGCGAGGCCCGGCAACCCCTCCAAAAGAACGTGGCCGTTGGAAAGGAGTGCCACCAGCAGGCGCTCGATCACGAGATCCTGCCCGATGATCGCTTTTTGCACCTCCCCCTTGATCCGCCCCGACCATTCCGATCCCTTTTTTGCCATGCTGCCAAATCCTCCTGTATGTCATCTTTGCAGAAGCGGGCGGGTTTTCAACCCCGCCGCCCAAGCCCCTACTTTCCCGAAAAAACCACCGCCCCTTTTTCGATTCGCTCCAACGTAAGCCTTTCCGACGCACCCATGCTCGCGGTCATTTGGCCCAAGGTTTCCGTCCAACGACTCCACGACCGTAAAACCAGAGCTGGGGGTAGCGACAACTTGCCCAGGGCCGCTTCAATCCGATACACATCCTCTCCCTGTTCGGACCGGTGAAAGGTCATCTCATGCCTCAGCACAAAATTCCTGCCCAACAGGCGGCCGGATCGATCCACCCGCAGGATTCCATCCTCCGCCTTCAACTTCCAGTTTTCCGCCACCAACACCAGGAGGTCGGTCACCTGGAGGGGCGCGAATCGTAACCGCTTTTCCAGCCAGGCATTCAGATCGGCGTCGGAGACCCTGAGCTCCTTGGGTAAGTCGTTTTTCTCCCCCCCGTATTTCCAATAAATTTCCTCAATCCCCTCGGCACGCCCCGGGGCAACCTCCAGCGGCTTGGGCGTGCTGAGCGCAAGCCCGGTTGCCTTGCCCAGCACCGCCACAATGGCGGCACCCGCCAAGGTCCAGGCCGTTCCTTTCCACCAGGCCCGATGCCGGATGTACTCCAGGATCCCATGAAAAAGGAAGCTGGCCCCCAAAAAGCCGGCGATGCCCACCAAGGCCATCGCCGCCAACAAAATCCCCTGTCCCAGCAAGACCGGGGGCGCTTCCGGAATCTCGAGCTTGCGGAGAAAGGCCTCCCGGGCCGCCCGCTCGCGTGCCCCTTTTTCTTTCGCCCATTCCTCAGGTGGCCACCACCGGCCTTCCAGCTTCTTTTTTCCCGCCACCATCTCCGTCTGCTCAACTCGCCAGGTCCCGGCAAGTTGCTCAATCTCCTCGGCGCGGGCCGGAAAATTTTTTTTCACCTCATCCAACGCCGTGAGCTGGGCCGCCAGCTCCTCCAGAGTATAGACCCCCGCCGGGTCGTACGGCTTGGGCATGGCCTTGGCCATGGCCTCGGCGAAAGCCTGCTCCGCTTTAGCCAACGCCTCCGGGTCTTCCTCATTTGGCAACTGGTCCAAAATCTTTTTCCACTTCTCCACTTCCTCTTGCAGCGTGCGCTCCAAAGTTACAGCCCGGGCCTTGGCCTCCAGCAAGGCGTTGATCGCCGCCACGGCGGTTGCCCTTTCCACTTTTTTTCCCGGGCCCGGCGCCGGAGTCAGTCGAGCCATGATCCTGTCCTTGGGAACTTTCTTTTCCGCACCGCCGGGCTCAATCAGCACCACCGCGCCGTCCTCCGCCGAATTTTTTTCCTTTTCCACCAGCACCATTTCATGAACTTCATCCGCTCTCGATGGCTCGAGGAGATACACCCGCAACTCCGCCCACCCCAAGCCCGCGGTCAGCCACCAGTAGGCCGCCGCCCCCATTGCGCCCCGGCGCCAGCCTCCGCCTCTCAACGGCAAAGTTTCTGGGCGGCCGCGGCGATGTCCTTTGGTCCCATCCCGAAATGCTCGTACAGCTCCCGTGCGCTGTAGGCGGACCGCCCAAATTCCCCCTTCATGCCGATCGCCGCACTCCTCACATCGACCCCCGCAAGGTTCAGGGCGTGAACGAGCATCGCCCCCATTCCGCCGACAATCTGATGATCCTCGGCTGTGACTAGTTTTCCGCCGACCTCCGCGACGACCGGGCGTATCGTGGCCAGATCGGGTCGATTCACAAACGGGCTATCGATCACGGCCGCTTGTTTGCCGCCTTTCGCCAGCAACTCCGCCGCCTCCAGCGCCAGCGGGACCATGGGACCGCACGCCACGATCACCACATCCTTGCCCTTGCGAAGCACCTCCGCCTTGCCCCAAGGATATCCGTTCGGCCGCTCCCCAATCCTTGACGGAAAATCTTCACGGCCGGCAAAAAAGATCGCGCTTTCCCCGTCCTGGCCGGCCTGCCTCTCGTTGGCCAAACGTCGGAAGGCCTCCAGCATCAAAGCGTCGGCTTGTTCGGAGCAGCTCGCCGCAATGGCCAGCGTGTGGGGAATCGAGGAGACGGCGGCAAAATACGTCGTGGCTTCGTGCGAAGCTCCGTCAGCCGCATCCTGGAATCCCGCATGGGTGAACGCCCCCACGACCGGCCCCTGGGATAACGCCGCCATGATGATCGGCAGGTTGCCCTTGGTGATGCCGAATTGCGAAAACGTGTCCGCCACCGGTAGGAACCCGGTCTTCGCCAACCCGGTGCAGGTGCTGACCATGTTCGCCTCGGCCACGCCGACATCGAAGGAGCGACCAGGGACCGCCTTTTGAAACGCCGCCACCCCCGTGGACCCGGGCAGGTCGGCGCTGATCGAAACCACCGGTAATCCTTCCTCGGCCGCCCGGGTCATCGCCCGCGCAAAACCCGCCTGCACTTTTTCTTTTTTGAGGGTTGGGCCGGCGGATGAGGTGGCCGTTTGTTTGGCTGCCTGCTTTTCCTCCCAGGCTTGGCGGAGCGACTGGGCCCACGCGGCCAAGTCCGCCGGGGTTTTTCCGCCGGTGATCTCGTGGACGAACTCCACGATTTTCTCGCCATCCTTCAGCGGAAACCCGTGTCCCCCGGACGAGCTCCTTTCCGTCTCCTTGACGCCAAATCCCTTGATGGTTTTCACCCATAGGCAAACGGGGCGGCGTGGGTCGCCCTTCGCCTCCGTCACCGCCTGCTCGATCGCCAAATAAACTTTCTGAAGATCCTGGCCCTCCGGCACGTGGCGGACATTCCAGCCGAGCGGCGCCAACGCCGCAAACGACGGCTCCATCGCAAAACTGTCCTTGGAAATGCGGCCGGAAAGCTTGGTGTCGTTGTCGGACACCACCAGTACGAACGGGTTAATTTCCCCGCGCCCGCCCATACCTGGAATCGCCGCCAGCGCCTCCTTGGCCTCACCCTCCATGCAAGCCGCATCGGAAATCACGCAGAACGTGAGACGGTCGCGCTTCGCCAGGTGGTCGCCGAGCGCCAATCCTTGGGCCACGGGAATGCCGGAGCCGAGCGGGCCGTTGCTGATAAAGACGCCTTCGGGATTCAGGTGGCTCTCGCCGTGTCCGGTTAGCTTGCTGTGGATGCTCCGGAACTTTTTTAGATCCTCAAAGGTCAGGCTATCAAAACCGTACTGGGCCCGCAGGGCATAGACCCCGTTTTCCGTGTGACCGGCATCGTTCACAAAGTTGTAGGCCTCGTGCCACGGCCGCCCTTTCACCGCGAACATGATCCCGTGAATCGCCGACATGATTTCGGCCAAGGCCGCCGGCCCGCCCCAATGACAAGCCGCCCCACCAATCACTGCATGCGTGTCCATCAGGGCGACAAGCGCGCGGGTCATCACCGGGTCGGCCAGGGTCACTTCCTGTCCGGCCGCATTCTTGACCTTCACGGGATACTTCGGACCTTGGGTCGGCGTCGGGGCCAGCCGGTTGGGAAGGCGGAGCGGCCGCAAGGGGGGAGCCTCCACCGTTTTCACGGGTCCGACTTCAGTGGCCATGCTGCGGCTCCTTGGAAAATTTTGTATTCAAAGGGGCGAGGAGCGTATCGGCAGGCCCGCCGCTTTGGCAAGGCTCAGGCTCCGGCGAGGCGGGCAGAACCGGGGGAGATCTCCAGAATAACCCACTCCCCCCCCCTCTGCACCGGTCGATCATGAGCCGTGGCGTATAGGACCTGCGTGGCTCTTGGCACCGCTTTCCAAAAGGCTTCCCGCCGGTCGGCGTCCAGCTCCTTCAGCGCATCGTCCATCAGAAGAACCGGCGTTCGTTTTCGCTTCTCGCGGATCAGTTCCAGCTCGGCCAAACGGACTGCCAGGCAGCCCGTGCGCCGCTGTCCCTCGGAGCCAAACTTCGCAAGACTTTTGCCAGCCAGGCTGAATTCCCAGTCGTCCCGTTGCGGTCCGGCCAGATTCAGCCCCCTTTCCCGCTCTCGGTCCCATAGCCGGTCCCGCTCAGGTCCCGGGGCTGGGATTCCCTCGGCCGGTTGATACCGCACCGCCAGTTTTTCGGTCGTCCCCACCAAGCTCCGGTGGGCCCGGTCCAAATAGGGGAAAAAGGCTTCCCCCAGGGCACCGCGTGCCGGCCGAAGAATTTCACCCAGCTCCGCCAATTGGGTGGTCCAGGCCTCCCACTCATCCCGTGTCGGCTTGGCTTGCCGCAAAAGCGATCCGCGCTGCCGCGTGATCTCTTTCAGCCGGCGCAAATCCGCCAACCGGTGCGGCTCCAGCTCCGCCAACAGCAGATCGAATCCTGCCCTGCGCTCGCCCGCACCCCCGTCCAACATGATGGTGTCACCTCCGTGGGCCACCACCGCCAGCGCCCGCCCCCAAAACTCATCGGTGGTGGCACCGGCCCGGCCGTCGATCTCCAGCTCCCTGCCCTCCCCGCGCCAAACCGCCGCCAGCCGCACGGGCCCCGCCTCATCGGCCCAAGATCCTTCCACGCGCCAGCCCGCGGCCCCGGTACGGGTCAGATCACGCAAAGCGCCCGTGCGGAAGGATCGTAGTCGGGCCAAAAGCGCGACCGACTCCAAGATGCTGGTTTTACCGCGGCCGTTGGCGCCGGCCAACAACACCCGCGGGCCGAGTTCCTCCAATTCGAGGGATGGGTGGCAGCGAACCGAGTTGAGGCGGAGGCGGCGGAGCACGCCGGCCGGCTCAGGCCGTCCGCATGGGCATGATCACATACAGGAACGGCTTGCTGTAACGGATCACCCCGGGGCTGAGCTCATCAATAAAATCGAAATGAACCGTGTCCCCCTCGATGTTTTTGAGCGGGTCGGCCAGAAACTCCGGGTTGAAGGCCATGGTGAAATCCTTGCCCTTATACTGAACCGGAATGGCTTCGCGTGCCTCGCCCACATCGGGGGTGTTGGCGGCGATTTCGAGGTTGTTCTTGGTGAAGGTTAACTTGACCGAGTTGGACTTCTCGCTGGAGAGCAGGGCCACGCGGCGGACGGAGTTCAGGAAGAGTTCCCGCTCCAGCGTCACCCGCTCTTTGGCTTCTGCGGGGATCACCTGCCGATAATTGGGATAGTTCCCCTCCACCATTTTGGCGGCAATCAGGGTCGAGCCGAACTGGAACAGGATCTGGTTTTCCAGAACTGCAAAGGCTAACTCGTCTTTGTCGGCCAGTTGGCGCTGCAACTCCAACACGGCCTTGGCCGGTAAAATAAACTCCCGCTCCCCGGACTTCGGAAAATCCAGTTCTTGGTCCGCTAAGGCCAAGCGGCGGCCGTCTGTAGCCACCAGAGTGAGTTTTCCATCTTTCAGACAAACCAGGAGGCCGTTCAGCACGAAGCGCTTCTCGTCGGCCGACATGGCATAGGAAACCCGTTTGATCAGCTCCTTGAGAACTTTCTGCCCAATTTTGTAGATCGGGTTCTTGTCGCCCCCTTTGGCCGGAAAATCCGGGATGGCGGGAAATTCCTCTTCCGGCATCCCCATAATCCGGAAAAAGGCGGCCCCGCAGCGGATGGTTGCGCCCATCTTGCTGTCGACATCGAGGGTGAGCTCCTCCGAAGGCAACTCCCGGATGATGCTGAATAGACGGCGGGCCGGCAGGGTGACGGCCCCCGGTTTCTCCACCCCCGCCTCACAGGAAGTGCGAATGCCGATGTCCAAATCGGTGGCGGCCACGGTCAGGGAGGATCCGGAACCACGCAGGAGCAGGTTATTGAGGATGCCGATGGGCGTGCGGGTGCTGACGATATTCTGCACGGAGGAAAGGGCCAACAGGAACTTTTGCTTCTGCAGAACGAGCTTCATAACGCTGGAGTCAGATGATTGGGATAGGAGAGGAAAGAATCAAGTACACCTTAATCATCATAGCGTGGATAAGTGAAGAGAATCGGCACAACTTCCACATCTTGAGTTTCTTGTAGGTTGGATAAGGCGTGGATAGTTTGAGTTTTGACCTCACCTTGTTGGTGTTCCCCGAAAATTCTCACGGTCAACCCCGCCGGCTTATTCCCATGTTCACAGTCCGCCGGAATTGGTCTCTGTAGCGGTTGGCAAAGTGGGAGCATCTGGTGATTTCCACCAAAACAACCCGGGGCAAGCAGGTAAACAACGGCGAATAAAAGGCGGGCACACGGGTTGGTCCATGGAGCGGATGATTTCCCGCAGGACCGCGCGGGAGCGGAGCCGCGAAAAACGCGGGGCGTAAAAACCAAACCTGTTAGCGGCAGCCTTTTTTCCGGGTTCCCGGCCTGCTTCAGGCCTGACAGAGGAATTTAGCGGTCGGCGGGCTCCTCGAGCTTATGGGTCAGCATGCCGACCATTTGCTGAAGGCGATCATCACTTTGCATGCGTGAGGTGATCGTCTTGCAGGCGTGGAGCACGGTGCCGTGATCCCGCCCGCCAAACGATTCACCGATCTCCTGCAGGCTCTTGCCGGTCATTTTTCGGCTGAGGTACATGGCCACCATCCGCGGCAGGGCAATATGGGCCGGGCGGCGTTTGCTGGTCATGTCGGCAACGCGAAGATCGAAGCCTTCGGCCACCCGCCGCTGGATCAGCTCGATGGTGACAATCGGTTTGGTCTCCTGCTGGATGAAGTCCTTGAGGAGTTCCTCCACTTGTGCCGGCGTGATGTGCCGGTCATGCAGGGCGGCCCAAGCGGCGACGCGGTTCAGCGCGCCTTCCAACCGACGGACATTGGTCTTCACCCGTTCGGCAATGAAGTGAAGGACGGACTCGCCGAGGCGGACCTGCATGGAGGCGGTTTTTTTCCGAAGAATGGCCATGCGGGTCTCAATATCGGGTGACTGCAGTTCCGCGCTCAGGCCCCATTCAAAGCGGGACACCAGGCGCTTTTGCAGGTTGGCCACCTCTCCGGGAGGGCTGTCGCTCGAGAGCACAATCTGGCGATTTCCGTCGAACAGGGCGTTGAAGGTGTGGAAAAATTCCTCCTGCGAACGATCCTTGCCGGCAAAGAACTGGACGTCGTCGATCAGCAGGGCGTCAGCCTGCCGGAACCGGCGGCGGAATTTCACCAGCTCGCCATGCTGGATGGCTGAAATGAACTCGTTGGTGAACTGCTCGGAGGTCACGTAGACAATTTTTGCCCCCTTCTTCTTGTGCACAATCCGGTGGCCGATCGCGTGCAACAGATGGGTCTTCCCCAGCCCGACGGAACCGTGGATGAAAAGAGGGTTATAGGTCCGGGCGGGGGCGTCAGCCACGGCCTGGGCGGCGGCGTGGGCAAACTGGCTGTTCACCCCAGCCACAAAAGAGTCAAAGGTGTACCGGCTGACAAGTTCCCCGGAAAAAGGCTTGGACTTCTCTTTTCCCTCCGCCTGGAGGAGCTGATCCTCGGCAGTCGGCAAGGGGCGGTCTTTGGACCCCACGATCTCAAAGCTGATCTTCACCTCTCGGCCCATGGCCAAAGTGGCACACTCCCTCAACTGGTTAAGGTAGTTCTCCTCGATCCAATACTGGTAAATGGCGTTTTCCACCCCCAAGACCAGTCGACCCGAGTCATAACTTAGGGGCAGGATCGATGAGAACCAGCGGTTCAGGGCATCGGGGGATATTACTTTTTCAAGCTCGCGGCATACCTTGACCCAGACTTCCGGGGGATTATTCATGATTTCGTCGTCTCCATTTATTTTTTCGAGGGGGGCGAGGATCATTCTCGCCCGCCAAAAATTCGGCAAGCGGAATTTTCTATTTTGGAAAAAATTTTTTTTACGACAACGCTTGACAAACATTTGCGCCATAAAAAACCCGTTTTTCCCTCGATAAACCGCCCAACAAAAGATTTGCGCGTGCCCGCAACCGCCGCGGAGCTAGAAGGAAATGTAATGCCGGCTGCACCCACCATTGTCTGGTTTCGCCGCGATCTGCGCGTTTCCGACCACACGGCCCTCCACCGCGCGGCTCAAAGCGGGACTCCGGTGGTGCCTGTTTTTATCTTCGATCCTGCAATTTTGGGTGCTCCGGAGACCGGCGCCCGCCGCACCGCCTTCCTTTTGGAGGCCCTCCAAAGCCTGGCGGCCAATCTGGAGCACCTTGGAGCCAAGCTTCTCTACCGCAGGGGACCTCCCGAGAAGGAGTTGTTGGCCGTCGCGCGGGAGACCGGAGCCAAAAAAATCCTCCTGAACAAGGATGTGGAGCCGTATTCACGCAAACGCGATGAAAAGGTCGCCCGAATGGCGAAAGAAGAGGGTCTTGAGATAGAGGCGTGCGACGATTTAATGATTCAAAGCCCCGGAAAAGTCCAACGGGCCGCTGGCGGTCCTTACACGGTTTTTACTCCCTACGCGCGGGCCGCTTTGGCGATTCCGCCCTCGGATCCCCTGCCGCGCCCCGCAAAACTCACCGGCCTTTCCAAGGGAAAAGGCATTCCTTTGCCCGAATTGAGGAGTCTGGGCCTGGCCCCTTGCGATATTCCCGTTCCTCCTGCCGGCGAGAAGGCTGCCCAACAGCTCCTCAAGGACTTCGTCTCAAAAAATCTCCGTCGCTATGAGGCGATCCGCAATTTCCCCCTGGCGGACGGCACTTCCAGACTCTCCCCGCATCTGCGCCTCGGCACCATCTCGGTCCGGACAGTTTTGGCGGCCGCGCGACGCGCCCGGGCCGACGACCCCTCGGCCAAAAAGCAAATCGACGTTTTCATTTCGGAATTGATCTGGAGGGATTTCTATAAGCAGATCCTCTGGGAATATCCGCATGTGGCCGAAGGCTCTTTCCGGAAGGAGTACGACCGGGTGGAGTGGGAAAACCGGAAAGACCTCTTTCAGGCCTGGTGTGAGGGCCGGACCGGATTTCCCATCGTGGATGCCGCCATGCGCCAACTCAATCAAACCGGTTGGATGCACAACCGTCTGCGCATGATCGTGGCCTCCTTCCTCACCAAAGACCTGCTGGTCTCCTGGCAATGGGGGGAGCGCTATTTCATGCAGCAACTTTTCGACGGCGACCTCGCCGCCAACAACGGGGGCTGGCAATGGGCCGCCGGCACGGGTACGGATGCCCAGCCCTATTTCCGCATTTTCAATCCCACCAGCCAGGCCGAGAGGTTTGATCCGGACGGCAAATTTATCTCCCGGTATGTGCCGGAAGTGGATTCCCTGAAATATCCCGCTCCCATCGTTGACCACGCCCGCCAGCGGGTCCGCGCGCTGGCCATGTACAAGCAAGCGCGCGGCTAAACGGTGGGCGGGGCCCTCGCCCTTCATGCGCCAGACCGAGGGGGAAGGGAAACCTAGAGGGTCTGCAGGAAACGGACCAACTGCTCGCGGTTGGGACTTGTGGCGTGACGGACGTAGAACCCGGAAGCCGCCACCGCCAGTTGCAGCGAATGGGCCAGACCCAACCCCAGCAGGCGCCCGATCGCAAAGCCGGCATTGAAGTGGTCGCCAGCCCCGGTGCTGATCTTCGGTTTGGAGGTGTAGGGCCCGTTGACGAACACCTCCTCCTCCGCGTTGGCGGCGCAGGCGTACTGGATCGGATGGATGACCACGGAGGCCACGCCCATTTTTTCTCGGATTGCCCCAGGTGTAGGGCCCGTTGACGAACACCTCCTCCTCCGCATTGGCGGCGCAGGCGTACTGGATCGGATGGATGACCACGGAGGCCACGCCCATTTTTTCTCGGATCGCCCCGGCGAGGGAGGCGTAGCCCTTTGGGTTCTTGGCGGCGCCCTTTAAACGGAGCACCTTGGCCACATGCAGCGCTTCGCTCTCGTTGAGGCCGAGGGTCACGTCATTGTCGGCCTGGAACTCCGCAATAATTTTCAGGGCGGCCAATAGGTCGGCCTCGATCCGTTTCGCCGGGTCAGCCAGATCAAAAAACATATGTTTCCGTTTGCCCGCCTTCACCGGCTTGTATTCGGTGAGGAGCTTTTTCCAGATGGCCGACATGTGCGGCAACATCGTCCAGTTGACCATTCCCACAAAGTCGGACGAGGACCATAGCTTCTGGACGAGCTTGTCACCCAGTCGCTTGACGATCGTTTCCCAATTGGCGTCCTGCACGGAAGCGTGCTGGCCGAGCATGATCTTACCGTCGTGAAACTCGAGAGCCGAGGTGAGCGCCGGCTCGGCGAAGGAGTGAACCTTGGCGCGCTTGGCAAATTCTTCGAAGACGGGATGAACCTTGGGATAGCCACACATGCCCAGGTATTCCACGGGCGCTCCCAGGGTGGACATGGCGAAGGCCATCAGCGGGCCATTGCCACCGATTTTTTCCATGGTGGGGACAACCTCAAAATTGGCGCTTTTGCCGGCGGCCTCGCCCACTTTTTTGGCAAAGGGCTTGATGGAGGTGTAGGGAAGATATTTGGTTGCCGTCTGGCGCTGCTCGACAACCTGCAGGATGGTGTCGAGGAACCCGTCGAAACCGAGCAGGCAGGTGAATTTGAGCAGTTGAGCGCGGGAACCGATCAGTCGCTCCGCTGTTTGTCGGGCCAATCTGGAGTCAGTCATAGCCTGTGGTTATACCTTGTGGGAGAGAAATTCACAAGCCAAACCCGCGCCCTCGCAAAGGGCGGTTGCCTTTCCCGGCGCGCCTGCGCATCCCAAAGGGCGCATGGCCAACATCGTTTACTTTGATCTGGAGACCCAGAAAGTGGCCGCGGAGGTCGGGGGCTGGGCTCATATCGACAAGATGGGGTTGGCCGTGGCCGTCCTGTATCATTCCGACCGGGACGCGTACGCCGTGTATTTGGAAAAAGATGCCGACAAGCTGATCCAGGATCTTCGCCGGGCCGACCTGGTGGTCGGGTTCAATGTTCTGCGGTTCGATTACACCGTTCTGTCTGCCTACTCGGTCTTTGATTTCTCCACCGTGCCCACCTTGGATCTCATGGTGAGCCTGGAGGAAAAGATTGGGCACCGGGTCGGCCTCGATGCCGTGGCGGACGCCACCTGCGGCGTGAAAAAAACTTCTACCGGCATGGAGGCGATCCAGTGGTGGCGGGAGGGATCGCGGGCCAAGGTGGCCGAATACTGCTGCTACGATGTGAAGGCCACCAAATTGGTCCACGAGCATGGGGTCCGGCACGGCCGGGTCGCCTACGTCAGCCACAAGACGATGTTGAAGCAGTATGTAAAAGTGGACTGGGCCACCATCGGCCCCGTCCAGCCGCTTCTCTCCGCCCCCTTCGCCGCCGCGGCGTAACTTTGTAGGGCCGCGCTCCGTCGCGGCCACGAACATTATTTTTCGAAAATCCGTTTCGTCGCCTCGTGTCGGGCTGCAAACATCTTTTTCAGCATCAGTTTGATCCCGGGCACCAGTACCAGACCCGCGGCCCCGCCTGGCGGGAGAAACTCAATCCGGTCGACGAGCCCGGTGGTTCCGTCCGGCGCCTGCCAAAACTCGTGCAGGTGCCGCCAGAACGGGAACGGCCCCCTCACCGACTCGTCCAAAATGGAGGCCTTGGCCGGGGTTCCCGAAAAATCCTCCACCGCCCCCACTTTGACCTCCCAGGCCTGGGGAACCCCGAAAGAGGCCACTTTCAGCCTCAAGGTCGCCCCTGAAGTCAGCCTCTCGGGTCCCTCAAGCGAAAGCACCTTCACCCATGGCGGATTCACCCGCGCGATGTTTTTCGGCTGCAAATGAAATGCAAAAACTTCCCGCGCCGCCGCTTTTACATTGGAGGCATGTTCGTAAACAAAAGGCAGCGGTTGGCGGGACATGTTGGGATCTTGTTCCAACCCCCCCGCCCGGCCAAGGCCGGTTTCCGGGTTGGCCGGAGCGGCGTTTGGGACAAAACTTGGGCATGGCACTGGCGGGCTGGAAAAAAATTCTCGTGGTCGACCTTGGTTTTCTGGGAGACACCATCCATTCCATCCCCGCCCTGCGGGCCTTGCTGGCCACCGGAGCGGAGGTGGATGTCATGACCACCGCCGTTGGCGCGGAAGTTCTCGGCATGGTCCCGGGAATCCACCGCATCTGGGTGACCCCTCTCCGCAAACCCAGCCCTCCGTGGTGGCAGGGGGTGGCTCAAATCTATGCAATCCGTTCCCAAAAATACGATGCTGCCCTTTCCTGGATTGGCTCTGACCGCAATTTCTATGGCGTGGGCTGGTCAGGCGCCCGCGCCCGCGTTGCCCGGATCACCGGCAAGAACTCTTGGCCCGCCCGGCTCCGGCTGACCCGTGCCATCGACGGAAGAGATCGCTCCCAGCCGGTCTTTAAACAAAGGCTCTCTTTTTTGCGTGAGGTGGGCTGGGCGGGCAAAGATCCCGGTTGGTCTTTTAAAATTCCTGATCAGGAAAGAAGCGCGACAAGGAAGATTGTCCAAAAGCCCTTCATCCACCTTTCCGTGAATGCCGCCAGCACTCCGCTCAACGAATGGCCCTTGCATGACTGGGCCGAGGCTCTCCGGAGAGTTTGGCAAGAAGTCCCCTCACTCGAGGTGTTGGCCACCGGCGCGGGCTCCGAGCGCGAAAGCGCCCGCCTGACAGACCTGGCCGCCCTTGTCGGCGATTCCCGTCTGAAAGTCCACGCGGATCGGGCCTCGATTCCCTTCCTGGCGGCGTTGCTGGAATCATCAGAACTTCACCTTGGTCTCGACTCCGGCACCCTCCACTTGGCGGTGGCCCTGGGAAAGCCGACGGTTTCGCTTTTTCGCGAATCCGCAGGGCTTCTTGGGTGGGCGCCCCGGGGTTCCGGCCACCGGGTTCTGGTGCGCGACTGCCCCTGCCACGCTCTTGGTCGACCGTCCTGCGCCGGGGGCCGCGCCCTCTGCCTGTCCGAAATTTCCGCTGAGGAGGTGGCGCAAGCCGTCCTCGCACTTTTGCCGGGTCGTGGCAAAAACTGAACTCATGGCTCTGCCGGAATATTTTTCCGAACTCGCCTCCTTTCGAGAGCATTTTTCTGAGGGATTTCCGATCCTGTGTTATCACAAGATCGAGCCCGTTCCTG
>Ga0194116_10003268_pt1 | contig 19698 bp, 15 predicted proteins | sample TA2MahsurfametaG_4_FD_148617 | JGI IMG/M metagenome (GOLD analysis project Ga0194116, IMG submission 148617) | Freshwater microbial communities from Lake Tanganyika, Tanzania - TA2015008 Mahale S9 surface | ecosystem: Environmental > Aquatic > Freshwater > Lake | place: Tanzania: Lake...
TAACTTCTGATGGTCCCCAAACTTTGACATATTCAGTTTCTCCTATTCCTGTCTGAATCGTATATCCAGTCTGAACATAATTGACTTGTGATAATTGTTGAGTGTCTGAAGAAATTTTTTGATTATAAAGTTCAAGAAGTGCTTCAGTTTGAGTACTAATTGCCATCATTCACAAATATTAGTAATCCTATTTATTGATAAATAAGACAAGAGAAGTACAACAACAGGATAATCTGAAATGCCTTTAGCAAGATTAGAGAATTTCCTCAAGAATCTGAACGGTAATACCTTATATGTAGATCCTAATGAATTAGATGCCACAGATTCAATTGAAAATAGAGGTAATTCCAGATTACGTCCGTTTAAAACTATTCAAAGAGCATTATTAGAGGCAGCAAGATTTGCTTATGTTGCAGGATCAAACAATGATTTATTTGATCAAACAACTATTTTAATTTCTCCAGGAACTCATTATATTGATAACAGACCTGGATATTATGTAGATGCTAGTAATATAATTAAAGATATTAATAATGCAACAAAAAGTATTGCAGAATTTAACATTCTTAGTAATTTTGACCTTACTGACCCTAATAATGAATTGTTTACCTTTAACAGTTCATCTGGTGGTGTTATAATTCCAAAAGGAACATCTTTGATTGCAACTGATTTAAGAAAAACTAAAATTAGACCATTGTTTGTTCCAGATCCAAATCAATCAGAAATAGCAAGTAGTGCTATTTTTAAATTGACAGGTGCTTGCTATTTGTTTGGATTTACTATTTTTGACGGAGACCCATCTGGAAAAGTTTATAATACTTATAGCACAAATACTATTTCTCCCTTTTATTCTCACCACAAATTAACTGCATTTGAGTATGCAGATGGTGTAAATAAAATTAACAATTCAGGTCATACTGACCTTGAAATGTATTATTATAAAGTTGCTGGAGGATTTGGGCAGCAATCTGGACGAAATGTTATAGATGGATATTCTAATTTACAACCAAATATAGATGAGTATAGAATTGTAGGAGAACTTGGATCAGGTTCTATAGGAATTACATCTATACGTTCTGGTAATGGGAGTGCTGGTTCAAATACCATTACTGTAGATACGGAAACAGAACATGGATTATCTCCACAAACTCCTATTTTGATTTCTGGCGTTGGTGATGCAGAAGGTTCTCCAACAATAACTGAATATAATGGAAGTTTTACAGTCAGTACTGTACTGAGTCCAACTTCATTCACTTATTTGACAGTACAAACACCATCAGGAGTAAAACTGCCAACAATAACTGGAAATCCATCAGTTAAAGTTATTTCTGATACTGTAACATCAGCATCTCCATATGTTTTTAATTGTAGTTTAAAATCAGTATATGGTTTAAATGGATTACATGCAGATGGTTCTAAAGCAACAGGATTTAGATCTATAGTTACTGCTCAATTTACTGGAATATCTTTACAAAAAGATGATAGAGCATTTGTTAGATATAATGAAGAAAATGGTAATTACTTAACTCAAGAAGAAATTTCTCAAGGAAAAGAATTTCTTCATCAGAATATAAACTCAATCTACAAACCAGACTGGGCAAGTTTCCATATTAAAGCATCTAATGATGCATTTATACAATGCGTTTCTATTTTTGCGATTGGTTATGCCAATCAGTTTATTGCTAATGATGGTGGAGATCAAAGCATTACAAACTCAAACAGTAATTTTGGACAAAGATCTCTTTATTCTGAAGGATTTAAACAATCCGCTTTTGCAAAAGATGATTATGGATTTGCAACTCATACTATTTTACCTAAAGACGTATCTGCACAAGAAGTTAACATTGATACTTATGCTGCAGACTCATTATTGCCAAATTCAAATTCTAGAGTATATCTTTTAGGGTATGATGATATATTAAATCCTCCAAGTTCAAAATTTAGAGGATATTGTATCGGAGCTAAAGAAAATGATAAAATTTATTATAGTACAGATACTGGTGTTTATTTTGCAGATATAGTTCCAAATTACAAAATTACTAAAATTATAACTGCCATTGATTCATCAACTGATATATTAACACTTGAAAGTGTAACAGGAATCAGTACAGGATTAAGCGTCAAAGTTATATCAAAAGATTCAATTTTTCCAGATGGAATTGACCATGATCAAACTTATTTTGTGAGAGTAAATTCTGGTAATGATGTAAAACTTTATAAGAATTTAACTAATTGCAATTTAAATATTAATCCAGTTGATATTAAAAATTCTGTTGGACTATCTATTGGTAATTTTTCTCTTGTAAGTAGAATATCAGAAATACCATCTGGAGAAATTGGAAGTCCAATTCAGTGGGATGATGATAAAAAAAATTGGTATATTAGCATTAATGCTAGTGATATTAATGATAGTGATAGTGATACTTTTGTATCAAATTTATCTTCTAATCCAGTACTCTTTTTAAAAAGAGTTCTTGATTCTAGATTTGAAAATGATAGAATTTATAGATTAAGATATGTAGTTCCAAAGGAGTCTTCTGATGCTGCAGTTCCATCAGTTGGATTTGTTCTTCAAAAATCATCAAAAGCATTAAATTCTTCCTATGCAAACAATTCTGAATACTTTTTGACTCCAAGTGACGATCAACTTTCAAGCATAAGAAATAAAAATGTTATTGTAGATGCTTATTATACTAGTGCAATTTCTTCTTATAGAACAATAGTTACTAAAAACCCCCACAATCTTAGGGTTGGTAACAAAATAAGCATTTATAATCTTAAAAGTTCCAATGAACCAAATCCAGTTGGTTTAGGGTCAGGAACTGGATATAATGGATCATTTGAAGTTCTTTCTGTTGTTGATGATGTAACATTTACGTATCTTAGTTCAATAGATCCTGGAACAATAACTGTTGGAGTTTCTACAGTAGCTAGTTGGTATTCTGATGTAATATCTGGTTATAAAGCTCCTCCATATACAATTTACGATACAAATAGATCAAATCTTCCATATTTTACTTGTGACAAAATTGAAAATCATTATCAAATTTATGATGTTCAAGAAGTACAAAAATATGTTCAAGGTTCATCTGATGGAATATATCATATTACTTTAGATTGTTTTAAAAACACTCCTAATAGATCTCCATTTAATACATCTGACATTAAATTTGGACAAAGTTTAGACAATATCTATCCTTTATTAGATATTGATAATTTAGTTGTAGACCCAGATCCTTCTAAAACTGCTGCATCCAGAAAAACTATAGGTAAAGTTGATATTAATGATCCCTATTTAAGTTCAACTAAAGAAATTTTTGTTGAATATTCAAAAGATTTTAATATTGGTAAAAGAATAACTCAATTTACTAAATCTGGCAGTAATGTAATCATTACAACAGAACAAAATCACAAATTAGGTGGAGTTAGAAATGTTTCTTCAGTTTCACCTGGATCTGGATATATTGATGGAGATTATTATGATATTCCTTTGGTGTATGGTGGAGCAGGTTCTAATGCAACAATTAACGTAACAATTTCTGGAGGAATTCCAGTTCATTTTGAAATTGCTAATCAAGGATCAGGATATAGTATAGGTGATGTTTTAACAATTAGAGGAATTCCTGGATCAACAAACCCTACTACAGTTTCAGTTACATTGTTGAATTATGACCCAAATGACTCAGATTTAATTCAAATTTTTGGGGCATCAAATTCAACAAATAACGGAACATTTATTATTTCTTCAGTTACACCTAACACAATTACTTTTGCAAATTCTTCTGGAGTTACAGAAACTTCAAGTAATGCAGTAGTAATTTTGTCAGGAGTTGGATACGCAATCTCATCTCAAACTCCTACTCCTAGTGGAGCAGGTACAACTGTTAATACAACATATCCACACTCATTCTCAGTTGCTAATAAAGTTATATTTGAAAACAGTTCCACAGTTTTCACTGTAACTAATGTATCAGGAACTTCTACTTTTACTGTTAATGGTCCTATTTCATCTTCCCAAAGAGTGTTTAATGTTGGGATAATCCCAACATTAAAAGATACAAATTCTACAAATGAAAATTTAAGCACAAGAAATTTTGCTGCTTATGGTTTATTTAAGAGTAGAGCATCAGAAGCTATTTTAAGTACAGACAACTTTTTACAAGTTGTTGATAACTTTGGACTGAATAAGGGTGATTATGTCCAAGTTGAAAATGAAATTATGCTGGTTACCAGAATTTCTGGTGGATTAGCATTTGTCAAAAGAGGTATTTTTGGAACTCAAGCAGTCAGTCATCCAACTAATTGTTCTATCAAAACAATTATTATAACTCCTGTAGAATTAAGAAGACCTTCAATTTTAAGAGCTTCTGGACATACTTTTGAATATGTTGGATTTGGACCTGGAAATTATTCCACTTCAATGCCAAGTAATCAAACTAAGGTATTAAGTGATGATGAGGTAAGCATTACTCAATCACTTTCTAATAGAGGTGGTTCTGTTTTCTATACTGGAATGAATAATGATGGTGAATTCTTTATTGGAAAACAAAAGTGGAATTCTTCAACAGGAAATGTAATTAGTGGGGAGGGAGAAGCAGCTTTAGGAAGAACACCAACTCTTAATTTAGATGAAATAACAGTCAATAAAATTGTAGTTAATAATGAAATTAATTCAAGTACAGCAACACAAACAGTAAAATCACTTACTGCAAATGGAGAATCTACATTTAAATCTGGAATTACAATTACTGGAATTACTACCTCTACTACTTTTGTAGGAAAGGGGGTTATTCCTGTTGGTGGTATTATCATGTGGTCTGGAACAATTGCAGAACTTAATACAAATTCAGCATTAAGTAATTGGAGATTGTGCGATGGTTCTAATGGAACACCTGACTTAAGAAATCGTTTTATTGTTGGTGCTCACAGTGGTGATGGAGATGGTTCGACACCAACTTCAGGTCCAGGATTTAGTACTACTGGAGTATTAAATGCTAATTATACTCCTGGTAATAGGGGTGGATCAACTTCCGTTGGACTAACAATTGCAGAAATGCCTGCACACACTCATAGTAGAGGAGTTATATATCCAGGTGGTGGATTTGATACTGAACAAGAACAATCAGGTGGTCCAGATGGAAATAGAACAAAATTTAATCAGGAGACAGGTGCCAGAGGTGAAAATCATCATCACGAAAATAGACCTCCATACTATGCACTTGCCTTCATTATGAGAGTAGCATAAATAATCTTATACAAGGGGGATAGGGAACCCAATGGCTTCTATAGATAACTATTTTGTAGTTAGAAAAGGTATAGGTGTTGGCACCCAAGCATTATATGCTGATGGAGCTTCAAAAAGAGTTGCCATAGGTAAAACTCAAGCAAATTATGCTCTTGATGTAGTAGGAAAAATATATTCTAGTGATTCAGTATATGCTGAAAATGCTATTGGTATTGGAACAACTTCCAATGCCCAACAACTTGATGTAATAGGTTCTGCATATGTTTCAAATAATGTTGGAATAAGAACATCTTCTCCATCTCAACCATTTCAAGTTAATACTGTTAAAAGTGAATCTGTAGTAATAACAGGAGTTGGTTCTGTTGGTATTGGAACCATTACTCCAGAGTATAAACTTGATGTCTATGGTAGTGCCAGAATAACTGGACTTGCTACTATTTCACAATCTTATACTGGAATAGCTACTATTGGAGTAGCTACAATTAGTAGTGAAGTTGTAGGAACATCTGTTATTGGGATTGCTTCCATAACTCAAGAAAGAGTTGGATTATCCACAATTGACACTCTTTTAGTTACAGGAATTACCACTACTGCTTTACTTGATGTTGGTATTGGAGCAACTATCTTAAAAGCAGGTAACTTTGAAATAAGCACCACAACAACTTCTAGTGGTGGTGTAAAAACTATTAAACCATTAGTTGGTATTAATACAAGTGTTCCAACAAGCACTTTAGATGTTGCTGGAGATATTAGAGTTAGAGGTGAAGTTTTAGATGCAAACAATAATGTAGGATTTGCATATTCTGTTCTTGCATCTGATGGACAAGGAAAAACAGTTTGGAATCCTCCAGGTGCAAGAATTGGTAATGAATTGTTCGTTAATAAATTTGGTAGTGATGAAAACTTTGGGAAAAGTCCTGGAGATGGGTTTTTAACTATTAAAAAAGCTTGTTCAGTAGCACAACCTGGAGATACAATCAGAGTATTTGCTGGACTTTATACTGAAGATGGTCCCATTCAAGTTCCAGAAAGAGTTGCAGTTGTTGGCGAAGACTTAAGAAGAACTCTTGTTACTACTTCTGGACAAACTGACTTATATCATGTAAGAAGAGGTTGTTATATTGCTCAACAATCTTTTGTTGGTCCAAGTAATCCATCTGCTATGGTTTCATTTCCAACTATGGGAAATGGATATGCAGATGGAACAGAAGAAAATTGGCAATCACCTTATGTTCAGAACTGCACTAACTTTGTTCCAGATAGTATTGGAATGAGAATTGATGGTAATAGAGCTGGTGGATTTAAATCCATGGTTCTTGATGCATTTACACAATATAATCAAAATGGTATTGGTGTTTCTATTACTAACTTTGGTTATGCACAGTTAGTTTCACTCTTTACCATTTGTTGTGATACTGCAGTATTCTGTGATACTGGTGGGGTTTGTGACCTCAACAACTCAAACTCATCATTTGGTAATTTTGGACTTGTTGCAAATGGAGCTACTCCACTTCAGTATACTGGAACAGTAGTAACAGCACCAACAGGTGATAGTGTAGATAGTTTAGTAATTAATGTTGGTGCTGGAGCATCTCAAGAATTTAAAGATACAGCAGAATTATTAAGATTGAATAAAGAATTTATTGCAACAGAGGCAGTTGGATTTCTTACTAGTACTGATGGTCCTTATGGAGTATATGGTCCCAGTTTTGATTATGGTGGTTCATTAGTAGGAAAGCAAAAATGTATAAGAGATGGTCAAATTATTGTAGAGTTAGTACGTTCAGATATATTAACTCTTGGTAATGGAAACTGTATTAATGCAGGATTATCCTATAGAGATTCTGATGTAGATTCCTTAACATATCTTCCTGAGACAGATCCTCCACCTGTTGGGTTCTCTCCTGGATATGTTGTAGATGGAAAAACTGCTTTGATTGATTATATTGCTGGAATTTCTACATATGTTGCTCAAAGTTTAAATCTTCCAAAGAGTTATCAAGTAGGTGTTGGATCAATAGCACAAGTAAAAGATTTTACCAAAACTTATTCATCAAATGTAGGAACTTTTATTTCAGATCATACAAATATTATTAATTATATTATTGAAAATGGTTCAGTTTCTGCTCCTGAATTAGAATTTCCTAAAGGACAAAGGCCTTATGATGGTCAAATTGCTTATATTGACACTCAATATTATTTTGTAAGTAGAATTGAAATAGACAATCCAGGATTTGGATATGACCCAGAAATTCCAGTAGAAGTCGCCATTGATTTGCCACCAAATTCAGACTTCTTTATCCCAGCTGAAGCAACAATTTTTGAGACTGATATAAATTCTGATGGTACAATTGGAAATGTTAGTTTATTAGTATCTGGAACAGGATACACAGAGACTGCACCAAATGTAATTATATCCCCTCCACCTCAAATTGGTCCTGGAATTGGAACTACAGCAACAGCAACTGCTGTAATGGAAAAGTTCTTCTTTAATCCAGTTTCTTCAACGCCAGTTTCTGTTGGTGGCACCACTACAGTAACTTTTGATGAATTTATTACTTATCCTGTTAGTGCTGGAGCAACAGTTTACTTTTATCAATCTAGTAAAATTATTGCAAGTTCTATAACTTTTGAATATATAGGTACAGGAACAACAATAGTTAATGCAGTTCCATCTAAAGGAGCTGTCCCAATTGATGAAAATCAAATTGTGGCTACAAATGGAGGTAAGGTTCCATTTACAAGCACAGATCAAAGTGGAGATTTTAGAATTAGTGAAGGTATAACAATCAATCAAAATACTGGAACTATTTCAGGACAAGCATTTAGTAAGAGTTTACAAGCAGAAGTTACTCCATTAATTATTGCACTTCAACAATAAACTACTATGGCCCAACAACCTTTAAATACATACAAAACAGTTACAGGAATCGTAAGTACTACTGATACTGAAGTTTATAAAACAAAAACTGGATATACCAGCATTGTTTTGTATGCACAAGTTGCAAATACTGGAGTTGGAGTTGGAACTGTGACATTTTATCACCAAAGAGAAACTAGAAGTCAATCTGGAATTTCTACTACAAAAACTGAACTGATTAAAAATGCTCCCATTCCTCAAAATGATACCATTGTTTTATTGGAAGGAAGATTAGTTTTAGAAAGAACTGCATTAAAAACAGATAGTATTAGAATGGTTGGAATTTCATCTGTAGTTCCAAATACTTTAAAATATACAGTTTCAATTTTAGAGACTCTTAATCAGTAATAAATAACCTTATGTGTAGGGGGATAGTGGAACCCAAATATGGCTAAGTATTTAAGCAGAAGAGTACCAACTACTCCTCAAGATAAATTACCCTTAGATAGGTACGAGTTTTTAGGTCTATCTGATGCAGAGCCAAATTTGGGACAACCTCCTGGAGATGGTAATATTCCAATTGGTCAACAATATTTCCCAGTAAGTGTTCCAGGATATCCTCAAAGATATTGGATTCCAGTTCCTCCTGCTGTATTTTCTCAGGGAATTACAGTAAGAGATGAAGGAACTATTGTAGGAATTGCAGGGTCTATTACTCAATTAAACTTTGTAGGTCCTGGAGTAACAGCTACTGCAGGACCTACTGGTATAGCTACTATTTCAGTTTTTGCTGCTAATACTGTAACTGAACCAACTGATTCTACTCCAAGGTATATTGGATTTACTACTGTTACATTTGGTGGTATTTTAACAACTTTTGATATTGCTCCAAATACTTTAGTATTCATTCCAAGCACTCAACGACTTGGTATTGGAAGCACTTCTCCAGAATATGGATTAGATGTTGGAGTTTCTACGATTAAAATTTCTTCAGATATTGCTAATCAATCTGGTGATGTAGGAACATATAATAAAGTATTAACATCGCTTGGACCAGGATTAGGGTTTACTTGGGCATATGCATCTGGTCCTATTGGACCTCAAGGATTACAGGGTCCTCAAGGTCCTCAAGGTTCTCAAGGATTTCAAGGATTTCAAGGATTTCAAGGTCCACAAGGTCCTCAAGGTTTCCAAGGACCTCAAGGTCGTGTGGGTCCTCAAGGTTTCCAAGGATTCCAAGGTCCTCAAGGATTCCAAGGTCCTCAAGGTGGTGGCCCTCAAGGTTTCCAAGGATTTCAAGGTCCACAAGGATTTCAAGGAGATCAAGGAGTCCAAGGTTTCCAAGGTAATCAAGGAAGTAGTGGTCCACAAGGATTTCAAGGTTTCCAAGGAACTGGTCCCCAAGGTCCCCAAGGTGCTCTAGGTCCACAAGGATTTCAAGGTCCACAAGGAACTGGACCTCAAGGTACTCGAGGTCCTCAAGGATTCCAAGGTCCTCAAGGTCGCATAGGTCCTCAAGGATTCCAAGGTCCTCAAGGATTTTCTGGCCCTCAAGGAGTTCAAGGTGATATTGGATATCAAGGACCTCAAGGTCTTAGGGGTCCTCAAGGTGTTCCAGGTCCTCAAGGTCCTCAAGGTGCTCAAGGTGTTCCTGGTGGAGGTCCTCAGGGAGCTCAAGGTGTTCCAGGTCCTCAAGGTCCTCAAGGTGCTCAAGGTGTTCCTGGTGGAGGTCCTCAGGGAGCTCAAGGTGTTCCAGGTCCTCAAGGTCCTCAAGGTGCTCAAGGTGTTCCTGGTGGAGGTCCTCAAGGATTCCAAGGTCCTCAAGGATTTCAAGGTCCTCAAGGTGCTCAAGGTGTTCCTGGTGGAGGTCCTCAGGGAGCTCAAGGTGTTCCAGGTCCTCAAGGTCCTCAAGGTGCTCAAGGTGCTCCTGGTGGAGGTCCTCAAGGTGTTCCAGGTCCTCAAGGATTCCAAGGTCCTCAAGGTGCTCAAGGTGCCCCTGGTGGAGGTCCTCAAGGTGTTCCAGGTCCTCAAGGTCCTCAAGGTGCTCAAGGTGCTCCTGGTGGAGGTCCTCAGGGAGCTCAAGGTTCTCAAGGTTCTCAAGGTTCTCAAGGTTCTCAAGGTTCTCAGGGTCGTATAGGTCCTCAAGGATCCCAAGGTGCTCCTGGTGTTAATGCTACAGGATTCCAAGGTTCTCAAGGTGTTCAAGGTGCTCCTGGTGGAGGTCCTCAGGGAGCACAAGGTCCTCAAGGTGTTAGAGGTCCTCAAGGTCCTCAAGGATTCCAAGGTCCTCAAGGAATTGGTCCTCAAGGTCCTCAAGGTCCTCAGGGAGCACAAGGTACTCAAGGTGTTAGAGGTCCTCAAGGTTCTCAAGGATTCCAAGGTTCTCAAGGAATTGGTTCTCAAGGTCCTCAAGGTGAGTCAGGCCCCGTAGCAGGTTCAGCAAATCAGGTCATTTATAAAAATGCTTCTAATGTTGCAACTGGTTCTGGAAACTTAATTTTTGATGGCACCAATTTAACTTGTGGAGGAACAGTTACTGCTAATTCTGATATTAAACTTAAAACTGATATTAATGTTATTGAAAATGCTCTTGAAAAAGTCTTAAGTTTGAGGGGAGTATCATTTACTTACATAGAAAATGGTACACAATCAATTGGATTTATTGCACAAGAAGTTGAAAAAATTCTTCCAGAGTTAGTATTTGGAGATGACCCAAGATCAGTTGCTTATCAAAATTTTGTTGCTTTGATTGTAGAGGCAATTAAAGAACAACAGCAAATTATCGAAGGTCTAAAATCTGAAATAAAATCTCTCAAAAAAGAGTGAATATTAAAAAATAAATAGATAAAAGTGTTAAAATAAATGGCAGTACCTGCAGTCAATTTAACAATAGATAAGGGAACTACATTCTCAACATCAATTAAGTTGAAAAGAGATGGAGCACCTATTAATTTGACTGGATATACCTTGTCTGCTAAGATGAGGAAACACTATAATGCCTCATCATATTATACTTTTACCGCTACATCTCCTTCTCCAACAACAGGAATTGTTTCTGTAGGAATGGCTAGTTCAATAACATCAACCATTCCTTCTGGTAGATATGTTTATGATTTACTAATTACATACTCAGGAAACACATTTAAAGCTGTTGAAGGAACTATTATTGTAAAAGGAACTGCATCCTAATGGATATAGAAGTAGAATTAGTCTCTTCATCTCCAATAGTAGAATTAGATTCACAATCTTCAATAGAGGTAATAACAAACGTGCCTGCAACAAGATTTCAAGACTTAATAGATTTTGATGCATCAAATCAAAATGATAAGTATGTGATGGTTTATGATGCAGCAATACAAAAATATAAACTAGTCAATCCAGATGAAGTTCTTAATTATGCTGCAGGAACAGAAACCATACAACCTGGATTAGTTGGATATGCTAATACATTCTTAGATAGGATGGATATAGACTTAGATGATAGAATTGATCTTGATGCTGGTAGTTTTTAGTATTACTAAATAGTAAAAAATAGAAAAAAAGAAGATGACTGCACCAATTCTTCAGTTTAAAAGAGGTGCTTTATCAAATCTGCCAGGTTTAAAAGCAGGTGAACCAGCCTTTACTACAGACACATTTGATTTTTTTGTAGGCGTTGATTCAACCACTAATAATAATAAGTTCTTTGGTTCTCATAGATATTGGACTAAAGAAACTTCATCAGTTGGTAGTTCCGTTAGGTTAGTTGAAGGAACCACTAATGGTTCAAATTATGTTGCATTAAAAGCACCAGACAATATTGCTTCTAATGTAACTTATACACTTCCAGGAACTCAAGGTGCTGTATTATCAGTTTTAACTAATGATGGTAGTGGTGGTCTTACTTGGGGAAGTGGTTCAAGTAATGCTACATTCACTGGAATTACCACATTTTCTGATACCACTGATTCAACCACCAAAGATAATGGGGCAATCATTGTAGAAGGTGGTGTTGGTATTGAAAAGAGCGTTAATATTGGTGGAAATATTAGTGTTACTGGTATTGCTACTGTAGGGACATTTAAATTAAATGGAACTTCTGGTATTGGTATTACTGGAATTTCTTCAAGTACAACACTTGCAGAAAACAGCAATGATTACCTCCCAACTCAAGCAGCAGTTAAAGCATATGTAGATGCTGTTGATGTAACTCTTGGTTTAAATGCTGATACTGGTGGTCCAAGTACAGTTTCTACAGCACAAACATTAACTATTAGTGGAACTGCTAATGAAGTTGAAACATCTGTTTCTGGTCAGACAGTAACAGTAGGACTTCCTAATACGGTTGTTGTAGGAACTGCTTTAAGTGCTCCTACAGTTCAAACAACTAATGTTAAGGCAACTGATGGTACAACTTCTATTACCATCACAAATGGAACAGGTGCAGTAGGATTTGCTAATAGTGTAACAGTTAATGGTGATTTATATGTAATTGGAACAACCACTCAAGTTGAAACATCTGAATTAAAAGTTCAAGATAGCCTGATTGACTTAGGATTAATTCAAAGTGGTGGTGCTCTTGTTCCACCTACTTCAGATTTAAACATTGATGTTGGTATGTTGATGAACTGGTATGATGGTTCTGCTAAAAAAGCAGCAGTATACTGGGATGATAGTGCTGGAAGAATTGGTATTTCATCTGATGTTTCTGAATCTACTGGTGTATTGACTGCAAATGCTTATGCTGCAGTTCAAATTGGAGCACTGTGGTTAACTGATTGTTCTGGAACTTCACAAGTTATTTCTTGTGCTGGTGGAGAAAGATTCCTAAATAACATCACTGTAGATGCTGGAACTTTCTGATGAGTGAAATTGATTACCAATCTTTATTATCTTCATATCAAAAAAAAGTTTCTGAACTTTCAAATCAAGTTGTGGTTTATGAAGCTAAAATTAATTCTTTATCATCAACCATTAGTGAATTGACTTCTAAATTAGAAAATCAAAAACCTACAAAGAAAAAAGTAGAAATCACCCCAGAAGATTTTTGATAAATATATAAAACTCTAGTATATACTGGAGATAAGGTAAATACCGTATTATAATGAATACTAACCCTACCATAAGAGTTAAAAGATCTTTAGTTTCAGGAAAGGTCCCATCAGTAGAACAACTGGGGCTAGGAGAATTAGCGATAAACCATTATGATGGAAAGTTATTTGTAAGAAAAGATACTCTTGGTGTAGGGATAGGAACAACAGTAGTACAAATAGGTTCTGTTGAGGGGCCTCAAGGATTTCAAGGACCTCAAGGAAATCAAGGTGCTCAGGGGTCAGCAGGACCTCAAGGTGCTCAAGGTCCTCAGGGAACAGGCCCTCAAGGTTCTCAAGGTTCTCAAGGTGATCAGGGAGTTCAGGGTTTTCAAGGTCCTCAGGGAACAGGTCCTCAAGGTGCTCAAGGTTTTCAAGGTGCTCAAGGATTTCAAGGTGCTCAAGGTTTTCAAGGTCCTCAAGGTCCTCAAGGTCCTCAAGGTGTTCAAGGTCCTCAAGGTGTTCAAGGTCCTCAAGGTACTCAAGGTACACAAGGGGTTCAGGGAGCACAAGGAAGTTCTGGTAGTAGAACCTATTCAGTAACAAATAGTGGAGCAAGTTCATATACAATAGACGGTGCATCTAATCCAACTTTAAATCTACTGCGTGGATTTACTTACACTTTTAGTGTTAATGCTTCTGGTCATCCATTCTGGATTAAAACATCTCAAGTTACTGGAACAGGAAGTGCTTATAGTAGCGGCGTAACAAACAATGGAACTGATAGCGGGACTATTACATTTGCAGTCCCCTATGATGCCCCCAGTACTTTATATTATATCTGCCAGCATCATAGTGGAATGTCTGGAACAATATCAATTACTGATGTTGGACCTCAAGGTGCTCAAGGTGCTCAAGGTCCTCAAGGTGTTCAAGGTTCTCAAGGACCTCAAGGTGCTCAAGGATTTCAAGGTGTAATTGGTCCTCAAGGAGTTCAAGGACCTCAAGGTGCTCAAGGATTTCAAGGTGCTGGTCCTCAAGGATTTCAAGGACCTCAAGGTGCTCAAGGATTTCAAGGTGCTGGTCCTCAAGGATCTGCAGGACCTCAAGGTCCTCAAGGTGCTCAAGGATTTCAAGGTGCTTCTGGAGGAGGACCTCAAGGATCTCCTGGATCTGCAGGTCCTCAAGGTCCTCAAGGTGCTCAAGGATTTCAAGGTGCTTCTGGAGGAGGACCTCAAGGATCTCCTGGATCTGCAGGTCCTCAAGGTCCTCAAGGTGCTCAAGGATTTCAAGGTGCTTCTGGAGGAGGACCTCAAGGATCTCCTGGATCTGCAGGTCCTCAAGGTCCTCAAGGTGCTCAAGGATTTCAAGGTGCTTCTGGAGGAGGACCTCAAGGTGCTCAAGGATCTCCTGGGTCAACTTTTACAAAATCAACTACTACATATACTGCCACTGCAAGTCAAACAACATTTAATGCTACTTATACAGTAGGATTTGTAGACGTATATTTAAATGGAATTAGACTATCTACAACTGAATTTACAGCATCTAATGGAACATCCATAGTTCTTTCTTTGGGAGCTAGTGAAAATGACATTGTTGACATAGTAGCATACAGTGATGTTGGTGTTGGTGCAATAGGTCCTCAAGGTGCTCAAGGTGCTGCAGGTATAAATTACGACAAATCTGTTAGCACTTTTACAGTTGGAAGTGGTCAAACTTCATTTAATGTTGCAGGGGGATATACTGTAGGTTTTGTAGATGTATATTTGAATGGAATTAGATTGTCTAGTTCAGAATATTCTGCCACTGATGGAACTTCTGTAATTTTAACTTCTGGGGGATCTTTAGGTGATTTAATTGATATTGTTTCATCCAATGGTGGTGTTTTAGGTGCTCAGGGATTTCAAGGTATCCAAGGCGCTAATGGTACTCTTGCTGGAAGTTTGATTACTATCAACTCTTTAGCAGAAACAACCAAAGTTGGAACTGGAGTGTCTGTAACTATCGATTATGATGCTGGAGATGGAAATATAGGAATCGTAACAAATCCAACAGGGCCAATATCACTTTATGTAAATGATATTCCTACTTCAGCATTTAACGGTAAAGCAATCGCATTAACAGTCGTAGCAATACAAACATCTGTTGGATATGCATGTAGTTCTATATTTTTTAATGGAACTTCAAGAACCATAAGATGGCCTGGTGGAACTGTAGCAACTGGAAGTACTAACTGTGTTGATTACTTTAATTTTGTGGGAATAGATACTATTGGTAATGGTGCAATTGCAAGTTACATAGTGACTGGAAACAAAAGTGGAGGATATAAATGAGTTTATTATCAAGAGTAACTGATAGATTTGGATTTGGTTTTGAATATGATAATTTTGAGGTTAATGTTAGTGGTGATGTAACAACACTTAATGAAAGTGGATATAGAATTCATATTTTTACTGGACCAGGAACATTTGAAGTTCTTTTTGGAGAAACAAATGTAGAGTATGTTGTAGTTGCTGGCGGGGGTGGTGGTGGAAGAACTGCTGGAGATAGTTTTGGAGGTGCAGGTGGCGGCGGGGCTGGTGGTTTGAGAACATCTACTAATTTTTCAGTCGCCATCGGAACTTATCCAATTACTGTTGGCGGTGGCGGAGGATCTCACGCAAATGGAAACCCTTCAATTTTTTCTACTATAACCTCAACCGCAGGTGGTAGAGGTGGAGGAACGGGTGCTGGTCCAGGACCTTCACCAACAGATGCTACAGCGCAACCAGGAGGTTCTGGTGGTGGTGCTATTGCTTTTCATGGAGTATTTCCAGGAACTGGAAATACTCCTCAAACATCACCACCACAAGGAAATAATGGCGGAACCGCATTTGGACCATATGGATCGGGCACTTCTGGGGGTGGAGGTGGTGGAGGTAGTGGAGGTGAGGGATTTCCTGGACCATCTGGAAGTGCTGGAACTGCTCCATTTATAACAGGAGGTAACGGTGGTATAGGATCTCGAATCACTTGGGTTCCAGCATCTTATGGAACTCCTGGTCCTGCTCCTGGTCGTTACTTTGCTGGAGGTGGTGGAGGAGGGGGAGGTGCTTCGACCACACGTGCTTCAGGCGGAGCAGGTGGTGGCGGCGACGGTGGTGCTCCAACGAGGCAACCAGGACTTCCAGGAACCACAAACACTGGAGGTGGCGGGGGTGGTGCGGCATACAACAATCCTGATACTGAGGATCCAACTGGGGGTAATGGTGGTTCAGGAATAGTCATCATCAGATACCTAGTCTGATAAATACTCTTAGTAAAAGTATCCAGTTAAATAATGGGTAAGTCCAGAGATTCTGCAAATCTGGTTTCTGATAGTAATATTTTTGTAGATATTGCTACTGATAGAGTTGGTATAGGAACCACAAATCCTCAATACAAACTTGATGTTTCTGGTGATATTAACTTTACAGGAACATTTTATCAAAACAGCAGTCCATTTGTAGCATCAAGATGGACTGCAGGGGTGGGAGATGATATTTATAGATTAACTGGAGATGTTGGCATTGGTACAACCAATCCACAATATACTTTAGATGTTCTTGGTGATATTAACTTTACAGGAACATTCAGACAGAATGGAAGTCCATTTGTAGCATCAAGATGGACTGCTGGAGATGGAAATGATATCTATAAGTTGACTGGTGATGTTGGTATAGGAACCACAAATCCATCAGAAAAACTAGAAGTTTCTGATGGTAATATTCTTATTTCTGGGGGTGCTCTTTTAATAGATCAAAATATAGATCAAAATATTACTGTTCCTTCTGGGAAAAACGGTCTACTAATTGGACCAGTTACAGTGGGAGTTGGAGTAACAGTTGATGTTACTTCAGGTTCTACTCTTGTTGTGGTCTAAATAATAAAAAATGATATAAAAGAATGAGTACTCTCAGAGTTAGTAATATTGAAGCTAAGGCAGATGTTTCTAGCCCTACAGTTGATGAGAAGGTAAAAATTACCAACTCTCAAGGAAGAGTATTATTGCAAGTTGATGGTAAATCTTCAGGTATAACAACTGTTGGAATTAATACAACTGGTAATACACTTACTGTTACTGATAGTCAAGTTACTTTCTCTGGAATAGTTTCTGCAACATCATATAGAGGAGATGGTTCTTTACTTGTTGGTGTAGGTGGAGAATCAGATATTACTTCATCATTATTTTCCTAATACTTAAAGAATAAGATGGCACTCAGAAGAACTAAACTATTAAATGTCCAGTCAATCACAGGTATTGCAACTGTTGGAATTTATACAGTTGGAGTAACATCAACTGCAGGGGGAGTTGGTATTGCCTCTACAACTTACTTGCGTAGTGTGATTATGCACAATACTTCAACTGCCACTGCAAGGTCATCTCTTTATATCTATCCAAGTGGTGTTGCTGTAAGTGGTGTAGGTATCACAGCACATAGATTATTGAGAGTTGATTTAAGTTCTAATGAGACCTTCTTCTTTGAAACTAACTATCCAATCGTTCTTACAAACCAAGATAAGATTGTTGTAGAAATCACAGCACCTGCATCTGGTGGAAGTGGTATTGGAAGTATTGTAAACTATCAGATTATTGGTGATACTGATATTTAAAAATGGGACTTAAGAGTACTGATAGAACTGTTAAAGGAATTCCTGTCAATAAAGTTGTTGATGGGAAGTTTTTAAATCTTTATAATTCTGATGATGTTTTTGATAACATTGTTGGAAATGGATTAGTATTGCATTTAGATGCTGGTAATAGTGCATCTTATCCTGGTTCTGGAACTACTTGGTTTGATTTGAAGGGAACTAATAATGGAACTCTGACAAATGGACCAACCTATAGTAGTGCTAATGGTGGTTCTATTGTTTTTGATGGTAATGATGACTATGTAACTGGTTCAATAACAGGTTCTATATTTACTGGTAGTTTTACTCAAACTGCCTGGATTTACAAATTAAATGCTACTCAAATATGGCAAGGTGTTTTTAATAATTCATCCCCAGCAACTAACTATGCATATTTGATGACATTTGGTAATGGTTCTGTTTCTGCACCTCTCAATTCTGTTGGGGTAAATCAAGTTGGTGTAAGTGAAAGTGGTGTATTTTTGGATGTTGGAACCCATATTAATATGTGGTTATATGTTGCAATTACTAAAACTGGAAGTACTTTAAACATTTATTGCTTTAAAAGTGGTACTCTTCTTCAAAATTCAGGAACTATAACTTGGAATGGTGGAAATTTTGCAACAACTAGTTCCTATGAAGTTGGTAGGCATTGGGCAAATACTGCAGGAAATTCAAGACTTCAAGGTAATGTATCACAGGTTTCAGTTTATAATAGAGTTTTGTCTGTAGATGAAATCACACAAAACTTTAATGCTCTTAGAAGAAGGTATGGAGTATAACAATGGGCGTAAAAACAACTGATAGAACTGCAAAAGGTTTTGGTATATACAAAGTTATTAGTGGTTATTTAACTAATTTCACTAGAACACTAAGAACCAGTATACCATTTGCAGAAGGAGGAAATGCTACCTTAACAGAAGGTGGTTATAATATTCACATTTTTACTGGACCAGGAACTCTTGAAGTTAATGGTACAGGAACCGTTGAGTATGTTGTAGTTGCTGGAGGAGGTGGAGGTTCTACTAGACATTCTGGTGGTGGTGGTGCTGGAGGATATAGAACAGGAACTAATTTTCCAATTTCTACAGGTTCTTATACCATTTCTATTGGTGGTGGAGGTAATGGAAATCCTTCAGGTGCTTTACCACAATCAAATACTGCAACAAATGGAAATCCTTCATTTATTTCAGGACCAGGAATAACATCAATTACTTCTGAAGGCGGTGGAAAGGGGGGAGCACTTGATACACCCATTGGAGCACCTGGAGGTTCTGGTGGTGGAGGAAGTACCTCTACCAGTCCTGGAGGAACAGGAAATACTCCACCAACATCACCACCACAAGGAAATCCTGGTGGAATTGGTGTTAATAACTTTCCTGAAGCATCTTATGGTGGTGGTGGAGGTGGAGGTGCTGCAGGTGCTGGAACTGCTGCAAGTGGAAACCCAGCAACTGCAGGTCCTGGAGGTATAGGTTCTCCAATTACTTGGGTTCCAGCATCTTATGGAACTCCAGGACCTGCTCCAGGTAGATACTTTGCTGGTGGAGGTGGTGGTAGTTTATCTAATCTTTCTCCAGGTTCTGCTGGAAGTGGCGGTGCAGGTGGAGGTGGTGCAGGAGGTAAAGGTTCTGGTGGGACAGGAACACCAGGAACTACCAATACTGGTGGTGGAGGTGGTGCTGGAGGATTTAATGGGAGCAATAATGCTGCTGGAGGTTCTGGTGGTTCAGGAATAGTTATCATCAGATACTTAATGAGTTAAGTAATAAATACATAAAAAACTCCAATGAGTATTATCAACGTCAATGAGATAGGTCCAATAAGTGTAGGTTCTACATTAACTTTGTCATCAGGTTCAACACTTAGATTACCAACAGGTTCTAGGATTGTTGGAACTGATACTGGAAGTTTTCATGCACCTGGAAGTA
>Ga0194116_10003275_pt1 | contig 19682 bp, 10 predicted proteins | sample TA2MahsurfametaG_4_FD_148617 | JGI IMG/M metagenome (GOLD analysis project Ga0194116, IMG submission 148617) | Freshwater microbial communities from Lake Tanganyika, Tanzania - TA2015008 Mahale S9 surface | ecosystem: Environmental > Aquatic > Freshwater > Lake | place: Tanzania: Lake...
CCCAATCCCCAATCCCCAATCCCCAATCCCCAATCCCCAATCCCCAATCCCCAAATATTAAAGAAAATTAATAAAAAAGATTTTTACGGCTAAATTAAAAATCAAGTCATCAAAACTTATAAAATATTTTAAATATTTCTCATTATCAATAAAAAGAAAAAAAGAAGAAAATTTTCGTTTAAATTTATAAATATTCAACATTATCTATTAATACTTATTTTATTTTTCTTCCTGAAAAATTTTTAAAATGATATTTATTATTTTTGATTGAATTAAAGTCTTTCTTATAAAGATTGACTATGGTTTTAAATTTTATTCTTAAAAATAATATATTCTTCATTAGTAATGCGATAGTATGTCTTAGGATTTTTAAAATTTTTTTGATCTCGGAAAGATTTATAAATCATTATTTAAATCCAGAAACCAAAATTTTACTCAATTTATTTTTCTTAATTTGGTTCAAGGTTTAGAAAATATAAATCATGTTCTTTACATGGATTCGTGGTATACTTCTATAGAATTATTAAATAAACTAAAAGAAAAAGGAATTTATTTTACTAGAATGTTAAAGAAGAATGCTTTAGAAGTCCCGAAAGAGGAGTACAGTAAAATTGACATAGATAGTAAAATAAAATTATTTTTTATTGAAGATTGAAGCCTTCGAATTTTATTTCATCGATTCATGATGATTGAATAGAAGATAATGACAGTAAACCAAATATAAAAAAAATGAATTACAAAAACGAAAGAAGAAATTACTATGTAAATTAAATATCTTCTATCCATTTTTTGGAAAATATTTCCTTTAAGTGGCGGAAAAAAATATTGTTTTTCATGATAGACATAGTTATTTATAATTCAGTCATTCCTGAGGAATTAAAAAATTCTGTCAAAATAGGTAATATTAATTTTAGAAAAAAGCTAATTATACAGCTTCTTGAATAATTTTCTGTAGAGGAAGAGTTACAGTTTGAAATAAATAAACCAAAACTTTGCTTTATTCCTTGTGTATATAAAAGTAAATTGCATTCCAAAGAGCATACTCCAAATAAGAGAAAAAGATATAAAGAAAATGTTAGGAGAAGTGTGTTTATATTTGCAAGGAATATTAAATAAATTTACATCCTAAATGTTTTTTAAAATATTATAATAGAAATGAATACAGTAATTAAATTTAAATTTAAAAAAACTAAGATAGAAATAAACTTAAAATTAAAAAAAATGAATAAAATTTTATGACCCTGTTTCGGATTTTTTAGATGTTTTTAAACAAGGCGTAAATGAAACGGATAAATAAGTAAAATAAATGGATATATATTAGAAAGTTTATAAAATCCCTTATTTAAAAGGAAATCAAAAAAACTTTAAAAAATTAAATTATAAAAATATTATATTTATTTAATTAAGAAATAAATTATCTAAGAGAATATAAAGTATTCGTAAATTAATTAATTTTTAAAATTGTTTAATTTTTTATTCTCTTTATCTGTTTAAATTCTGTGGCCTTCTTACTTCATTTTCATTTTGTCTCCCGATTGAAAAAAGAGGATTTAAGAACAAAGTATTATAATCTGCTTTTTCAATTTTATCAAAATCAATATTCTGGAATTTTATCAATTCACCATTTTGATTTTTCTGAATAAAATTATCATAAAATTTACTGAATGAATTACCAGAATTTCCAGTATTTAAAATCAAATAGGGACTCGTTGGATCACTCATATCACAAACCATTTTATAATTTGCTGACTTAAGAGAAACGAACGGATTATTTGAGTCATAATTAAATAATCCTTTAGCTATGTTAACAGTATTTCTATTACCTCCAGTAGAGATTTTCCTCGAAAACCATTTATTAAGATAAGGGAATGAATCTACAATTTCATGAGTATATTCATGATAAAAAATTTCCCCCCATTTTTTAACATTATTATTGGAGTCCTTGAAATCCTCTAAAAAGGAATCTAGATTATTAAAGACAGTAAAAATATATTTTTCACAGTTTTTACTTCCACCGAGACTTGCGCATTGGGTCATTTCAACTTCTTCTTCAGAATGAATTTTATAAATAATTCCAGAAATAAAATTCCAATAAGTCAAAACGTTTAATATACCTTTCGCATTCTGATCAGGAATTTTTTTAGATATTAGATTTTTACCCAAATTATATTCTAAGACAGAGTAAATAGTAGCTTCAGTCGAGTTTTTGCTTAAAACAAAATCCCAATTTTTTAACAAAGTTATATATTTTTTAATATTTTCATTTTCAATATTCATATTACTGTTTTTTAATTTTCTTTCATAAATGTCAAGTAATTGAGGAAGTAAAACTGCTGCCAAAGAGTCCTTTTGATCTTGAATTATCATAACGTTATCTTTAATATCAAATTTCTCTAAATTCTTTATTTTATTTTCAATCAATTCTCTAATTCTAAATGCTCTTACATGATTATGATTGCCAGAGAGAGAATAAGTGAAATTGAAGTTTACAAAGCGATTATTTGCTGTAATAACGTAACCTTTTTTGGGATTTTTGATTATTGGTAATTCCATCTTTTTTAAGAATTTTCCGACGTCATCTTTAGACGAATATCCTTTGCAAAATCTGTTTTTATAATTTTTTACAGTGAATTTTCCTAATGGGATGTAACCAATATCTCTTTTTGTTGCCCAGATTAAGTGGAAATTTCCCATTATAGATTTATCAGTTTCGTCAATCAAAATTTCAGGATTAGAAGCATAATTGATTTTAAAAAAAAAATCAAAAGTAGCGAAATCGAATAAATAATTGTATATTCTCATTGATAAAGGCACATCATATTTTATATCGAAATTCATTGTGTGAAATCTTTTATTAAACTTATTTAATAAAGGACCGCTTCTAGTCCACCTAGTTTTGATTGTCTCTTGTCTACCTCCTTTTATATTGATTATTTCTTCGGTTTCCACTATTTTGTATTTTTTATTATCGTAAATGTAATAATCCTCTTCTATTTTTTCTTCGCAGACATCAATTAAATCTCCGTTCTCACTTGTCAAACCCCAAGAAAGGTCTTTGTTGGATCCACTAATTATAAAAGGCATCCCTGGTATGGTGCTTCCAGAGAGAATGTTATCCAGTAAATAAACTTTTAAAAGGAAAATTCTAGGCGGAATAGTGTTTGGTAAATGAGGATCGTTCGCTAAAATAGGATTTCCGCTAAATGTAAATTTTCCTGATATAACCCATGAATTTGATGCTCCTTCAGAAGCTAAATTTTTAACAACATCTTTTCCTTCTATTTGAATTTCTTCATTTTCATTTTGAGCATTGAAATATTTTTCATCAAAATCAATATCGTTTTCAGTACTTGTTGCATTTTGAACTTCAGAATTTAAACTATTTTGCTCAATCTCACTAATCTTCTCATCTGGTTTTTCCTTTTCTTTCATTTCACTCTCATTAATTTGTTGTTGCTTTTTTGCTTTTTTTTCAGCTTTTTCTCTTTCAAATTTTATAGCTTCATCAGATTTCTTGCGATTTTTATGCATGTTTAACTCCACTAACTCATCATCACTGATAACACTTTCATTTGAAAAAGGATGGTTCATCTCTTTAAAGCTGATAATTAAATCAGAAAATTCTTTGCCTAAATTTTCTTCGATGTATTTTTGCCATAATTCATTTTCCCAGTCTTGAGAGAAAGTAAAGGAAAGAAAGTTTGTAATCGCAACTGAATCCGCTAATTCCCAATATTTGAAATTATGAGAATTAAAAGTAATTCTATATTCGATAGGATGCGGATAATAGGTAGCATAGTAATTTATACCATCAATGTATTTTTGAAATTTTTTCGAGTTTTCGGAATTATACATGAAAAATTCAGCATTTTTTTCGGAAATATAGTTAATTCCTATAGATTTGATAAATCGATCTAATTCGAGAGTTTTTTCTCCAAATAATTCTGATAATTTTCCTCTTGAAATTCTTCTTAAAAATTCCATTTGCCATAGCCTCTCTTTTGCATGTAAAAATCCAATTCCAAAATAAGAATCTTCAATATTCTTGGCTTTTATGTGGGCAAGACCGTGCTCATCTGTATGAATTTTTACTAAATCATGTAATAAATCTTTTTCTTCTATAATAACATCTCCTCCTGTGAAATTAGTTGTAGATTTTAAATAGAAAATTGCAATTCCTAAAATGAAAAATAATATAAATAAAATTTTCGCTAGTTTAAATATAATTTTCTCAAAAAATTCATATCCTCTGAGAATGTATGATAAATAATTAATAGAAGGTTTAGATACAATATATTTATGATAATTATCATCAGACTCGAAATATGCCTGTAAAGAAGACATATAAATCATGCTGCCATCTTGTGTGAAGGAAACTTTCATTCCTGGAATAAAATGACTTTCTTTTGTTAATTTTGGTAAAGACTTGTTTAAAAGCATTCGATCACCGATGACATAAATATCTTTAGTTGTTTTAATTTTAATAACAATTATTTTTTGATTGTTTTCATCATATTTGCATACAATAGAATTGATTACTTCTTTGTCTGAGAATTCTAAAGTCATTATTGATAAATTCTGTTTATGACTTATCAATTTAGAGTTAAGTTTTTCTAGATAATTTTTCTGGAAATCATTATAGAAGCTTTCTTTTGAAATTTCTTTATTTAAATTTTCATCTTTATAAAAAGGGAAAAAGCCGTGAATTCCATCTTCTGAAGTATAACAAATAATTTTTTTGATATAATTAAATCTTTCTTCACTTATAAAATATCTGTTTTTGGTATCATGAAGTTTTGTAGTTACTGTACCTATTTTGTCAGTAATAATTTTTTTCATTTTTAATAATTAAAATTTTTATCAATGAATTTTTCCAAAAATAATTATTGATATATTTAAATGAGATTATTAAAAAATTTATTAAATTTTAACAAATTCTTATAAATTTTAACATTTATTAAATTTCAGATGACACACAAGTAATTGAGAAATATAAAATATTTTCGATGGCTAATCAATTTAATTTTCTCTATTTAATAAGAGAATTAATTTATCAAATATTTTGCAATTCTATTTTGAAATTTTTACATTTCTTTTTTAGATTAATTATTAGATTACAATCAGATAAATATTAGTTTAAAATATTTAATTATTAAAGCTATTATTCTAATTTTTCTTCTTTTATTTCATCTACTACTGTAGAATTTTTATAATATAAAATTTGGAAAATTATGACAAAATCAAAAACTACTTGCATAATTGCAGAGAGGAGCAACTGAATAGGAATGCTGGTTATAAAATAATAATATGCTTTAAAAGCATCTCCTAATACCCAACTAAGAATTAACACATAAGAAAAATTCTTACAAGATTTTTCTTGATAAATTTTCAAAATTTGAGCACAAGGCATAATCGCTTCCAAGAATGATGAGACTGATCCAAGGATATTAACATATGTTTTATTATCCATTCCTAAGTTAAATGAAAGGCCGATAAAGATTAAAATAAAACTTGAAATAAACACAAAGTAATTGGATTCTGTATCCCAATCCCAAAAGTCTTTAAAAAGGGAATCTTTTTTTGAATAAGCATTCTTTTCGGAATATTCAACGTAAACTTTAACTAAATATAATTGAACTAAAATCATCAATATTGATTGAACTAATAATGAAATATTGAATTTTTCTCCAAACCAAAAAAAGATTCTTAGAATATTTGCGCTTAAAATAAAAAGAGAAATTTTAATAGAAAATCCTTTTGAAGATTTATTATTTTTAAAAGTATTTATTTGTGCATAATAAGGAATCACTGGAGTCAAAGTCATTATAATATCAACTAATGTAGTTAGTATAGAATTCATTTTTTAATTTGTTATTAATCAGTTTTAATAATTTATAAATTTGAAATATCTTCTTAATTGAATAAAGTATTAGATAAATAACTTTAAAAAAAGATAAAATTGTTATTTTATTTTATAAAATAGTTTTTAGTTCATATTCATATTAAAATTTTAAATTCCAACAATTTTATTTATTTATTTTCCGCTTGCTTTTTTTTAATAATTTCTTCCGCCATTTCTTTATAAAAGATTAACTCTCTTGATTCAGTTTTATCAGATTTATCTTGTTTTTCCGGTTTATTTTCAATTATCTTTTGCATTAATTTCTTTATTAAATGAACAACCTTTATTTCTTTGTTATCCTTTTGAAAAATATTTCTAAAACTTTCTCTAACAAAGCTTTGTAAATTAAAGTTATATTTTGTTTGCATTTTAAATAAGATCCTCAATATCCTAGTATATATGCTATACAATTTAACTTTAATTTCATTTTTATACTTGTCATCATAAATTTCTACATTATAAAAAACCACAAAAAACATCTTTTCAAATACGCCCATAAAAACTTTTTTGTATTTTTCTACAATAGGATTCATAAAATATTTTCTAACTATAAATTCATAAAAAATATCAAAAATAGATGAGAAGATCAATAAAGATTGGAAAGTTCCTAAAAACTTTTTGTTAAATCCAAAATTATTTGCAGAAGAACTGGTAAGGTTGAAACCCGTAGTTGCAATATTTGTAGGTGATGTACAACCTGTAATAATTTCTGGATTCCCTCTTATAATAGCTAGATTTTCCATATCGAAAGAGATTTCATTAGAAGAAAAGGTTTTGAAATAAGGATAATTAACAATTATAATAAATAATCCAGTAAAATGAACAACTATATCAGTATAATTGAAATAGTAAAAATCAACCATTACAAAATGGTCGAACGGCAGACTTGACAAAATATTTAAAATTAAGTTGAGATAATTATTCCAAAAATAAAACTTTTTGGATTCAATGGCTTTTGCTTCAATATTAAAACGTTGAAAAAGAGTTTTCAAATTTATAGTATTCAAAAAATTGAATTTTATATAAGTTGGTGATCCATTTGTTATAATTTCACCGAATTCAATGAATGTTTTAAAAAAAATATGACTAGAATAGAATCTGACAAAAACATCCTTGAAAAAATCAGAGTTATTAGCCAATAAATCAGAAAAGAAATTTCCATAACATTCTATTTTATTCAATCTATATATAGTTGCATAAATTTTGCCATATTTAGCCATATTTGAAAAAATATTCATTACTGAATTCACAATAAAAATGTCATTTGTAAAAATTGCACTCCCAAAAAGGAAAAATCTATAATTAGACATTAGAGTTGCAAACCTTATTTCATTTTTAGCGATGTTTTTTTTATCAGGATCATCTCTTAAGTTTTTAATATATAAATCAATTGTAGAATTAACGATGTAAAGATATTTATAAATATTATCTAATAGTAATGAATAGTAACAATCATTTTTCATTCCTACGATATTGTAATGATAATTCGAATCAGATTTTCCAATATTAATAATTTTTTTTACCGAGTTTACATCAGGATTATTTTTTATCTCTTCTTTAAATAATTTTACTAAGAAAGACTGAGACTTAGCAAATAGACTTCCTAAATCTCTAAAAATAAAAGTACAATCAGCATAACTAATTTCAACAGTGATAAAATTTGCTCTGTGAAGATTAACAATAAAAGTGAAAATTGAATTAGTTAGCATCATCAGATCAAATTCTTCATCTTCAGTACACTCGTATTGATGGATTTCTAAAAACGGGCTATAAATAAGTTTCTCAAATAAAAATTCAAATTCTGGTTTTTTGACATTTTTCTTTTCATTCGGATTAATTTTTTGCTTGATAATTATTTCAGAAAGATAATCATTCAAAAATGATAAAAGTGAATAATATTTGGAGAACGAGATTCCTTCAATTTTCAACAACTTTTCTTTTTCATTTGAATTTTCACCTGTAATAAATCCTTTGCTTTCTGGATTAAAAGAAATATCTCTTGTTCTATTCAAATCTTTTTCCGAAATAAATGTTACCAATTCTCTTACAACATCTTTTTTTTGTATTGATGCCTCATATTTTTTTATATAACCATTTATTCTTATTTTTATATTGCTAAAAACGAAGATATCAAAATTAAACTTTGAATTCCGAACATTTAAATTTTCATAAAAATCAACATTTAATGTATTCGTCTTGAAATAGTTTTCAAAATACTTCTTGGAGATTTGTAAATCAATATCGGATTGACTTTTAATAATAGATTCAGAAGTCTTCATATCAATAGTTAAATTACCTATTATTATATTTTCTGTTTTATTGATGATAGGAACATCCAAAATATTTTCATAATAGTCGAATTGGAAAATTAAAAAATTAATAGGAAGAAATGCTTCACCTATTAAATAGGGATTTAATTCAGATTTATTATTTTTCGCATACAGATAAATACATATAAAAGTGTTTTTTAGTTTTGGGAATTCATATTCTGCCTCGAAAATATTTTTTTCATCAAAGCTAAATTTTAAAGACTTTGCGATTTTATTGTCACTTTTACCAATAGCTAGATTTGAATTCCTCCTTAGTTTACTAAATACGTTATTCTCTTCAATGCCAGATTTACTCAAATTCATATTCATATCATTAGCTTCGCTTATTAACGTGTTAACATTTTCATTAAATTTTGTTGCTCTAAATATCTGTTTGTTTTCTTTTAGCTGTATTATAATCTCTGGAACCATATCATTAATAAAATCGAAATTGAAATATGAGAAAAAAAATGGACAACTCAAATTAAAGAATTCCAATTTTACTTTTATTTTTAAAATATTTTCAGAATTCTCAAAAATAATACAATTAGACTTATTATTTTTTTTATTAAAAGTATTATCTAAATTACCAGTATTCAAGTTTTTAGCTGTTTTAGTCGCTCTTAAACAATTATAAGTTTTTTTAGGATCACTATCCCTGATTTTAAAAATTAAGTCTTTATTACTCATTAAATTTGACTCATGAGTATGAATTCTATCATAATCAGGCTTGTTATTATTTAAATAATGATTGTTATTATTTAAATAATGATTGTTATTATTTTTATTAGCATCTGTTTCTTGAAAGGCGAATTCAAATTTTTTATCAATTGAATTTCTTAAATTATAGGCTTTTATGTGATTGTCAATATATAAATCATCATCATTATCATCATAATTTTTAGCCGTTGTTCCATTTCTGTCTTTATTATCATTGACTCCAGGAAGACTTTTTATATTGCAACATCCCATGTAATTTTTATTTTTTTAATAATTATAATTTTATAAGCAAATTTTATTAAATGTTATATTTCAACATTTTTTAAGCAATTACGAATCCTTATTATATTGAGATAATAAATTTTAAAATGTTAAGAATATTAATTTAAAATTCTCAAATTTATACTGTAAAAATTATTTGATTTTCTTTAAAATAAAAATTTTAATTCACATAAGAGAGAATATTTATATTAATGTATAAAATATTGATTATTAACACTAATTTTTTTCTAAATAAAAGGTTTATAGAAAATTAAAAGATTAAATGTAAATCAAAAAATTACTTCTTAATAATGATATTAACTAACCATTTTATATTTAATCAAAATTTTTATTAAAAATCATTCATTTTTTGATCTAAATTCTAATTCTTTAAAAAAAAAATGTTCTGAAAAATTATATTTTATTTTAAATTCAAAATTATAGCTATTATAATTAATAATAAGTAAAAAGATTAGAAATAAAAAAAATTCTCCGAGTATTTACAAATTTAAATCTTGATTATAATTCAAATTTCTTATTAGGAAATAATATAAAGAACATGAACAGAATATATTGAGTAATGATTATTACTATTAATAGAATTTATTTTTATAAATTCAATAATTAATTAATTTATTATAAAATTATTTTCACTGTTCATCTAACAGCATTTCTTTTTTTTTGGTTTATTTTCTTTATTTTCTCCAGATCCATCCAAAACAATATTATTATCTAAATAAATTTATTTTTAATATTTTTATTTTGTTATAAATTACTTCTATTAGAATCTTTTGCAGTATCATCATGTTGTTCTAATTCTCCCATTCCCCCCAAATTATATTTTCGGGCAATTTGATCAAAAATATCTTTGTAAAAAAGTGTATTAACATTTAGACCGCTTTTGGCGGAAACTTCTTGAAAAATTAAACCTTTTTCTTTAGCTAATGCCTCAGCTTCGGAAATACTAACTTCTCTTTTTTCGCTTAAATCTATTTTATTTCCAACAAGACAAAAAATTGCATCTTCTCTTTTTAAATCTCTACATTCATTGAGCCATTGAGCAGTATGGTTAAAGGTCTCCTTAGCTATTAAAGAATTTAAATTTAAATGTCTTAAAAATGAATTTCCTCGAAAGAGTTACAATTTTTACTTGTGATGTCATAAACAACAATTATTATATTTGCATCTCGAATATACATTGGAATAAGAGACTTAAATTTTTCTTGTCCAGCTGTATCATAAAGTAAAAGTCTAATACTCGTGTTTTCTATAGTAATATTTTTACTATGAAAATCTAAACCGATAGTAGCTTGATAATTTGGTTCAAATTTATCTTGAGCAAATCTATTTAAAATTGATGATTTCCCTACACCTTGATCTCCCAGAAAAATTATTTTGTATTTTGGAATTTCCTCTGTCATATTTTTTTTATTATTTAAAATTTATATAAATAAAACAATAAGAATATCAATAAAAATTTTTTTTAAATTATATTTTCCGAACAATTTAAATATAAAAGACTTATCAATATTAGATTGTAAAAAAATAAATATAAAAATTATTCCATTATACGCTTTTCAATTTGCTGAATCAGATTACGATTAAATCGGTGCTTCATCTTATAGAAATATTTTTAAAAATAGTTGACCTTTTTAAATAAAAAATTGAGTCAATTAATATGCATAAATTGAACTGTTTGAAATCAGAAAAGAATATATAATCGATATAAAATTTTTTAAGATATACATTAAATAAGATAAAAAATCAGTTGGTTATATTCAAAAAATATAAATTATTTTGAGAAAAATTGCATCTAATTTTAATTATAAAAAAAAGCTAAATATGAAAAGTAAATAAATATTATTAAAACGAACTAATCATTTGAGTTTTAATTTTAATTTTATAATATTAAAATTAATAATTTCAAAATATATTCTCCAAAGGATTCTTATTAAACAAAAATAAATCAAGGATGTATATTCATTATTTTTAGTTTATTTGAACATAAAATGGATAAGTATAAAAATCTCGCAGAACCTGATCTAAATAATTCATATGAAAAAAAAAGAAATTTAGAATATTTAAAGTTGGAAGAAGGATTAAAAGATAAACCAAAATCGAAAGTATATAGCTCAGATCTTATTGAAGTCATTAATACAAGCAAAGAATCAATAAAAGAGAATAAAGCAGAAAATAGACAAAAATGTCTAGAAATAATTCAAATGGAAATAAATAATGAAATTAACAAAAAATCTTTAGACTTGATAATAAACGAAAATAATTATTTAGATCAAAATGTTGTTTCAATAAAAAATATTCACAAAACGTATTTAATTGGAATAGAAGGAGTACCCGCATTAAGGGGAGTGTCATTAAAGGTCAAAAAAGGAGAATTTCTCGTTATTTTAGGAACTTCTGGAGGAGGAAAAACAAGCCTTTTAAATTTAATTGGAACTATAGACCAGCCATCAAGAGTAGAAAACTTTGAATTGTTTTTAAAATTAAAATAAGATGAATCTTTAAAAATTATTAAAATATTAAAAAATTTTTTTAAAAATTATGATTAATTAGGGTGATTTACAAATTTTTGATAAAAGAATTCGTCACAATACAAAAGATGAAATTCTTGCGGATATTCGACTTGATAAACTTGGATTTGTTTTTCAAAGTTTCAATCTGCTCCCAAATTTATCAGTTATTGAAAATGTTGAGATTCCAATGAAAATAAAGGGGGATTTGAATTCTTCAGAAATTCGCCAGAGAGCTCTATTACTTTTAGAGTCAGTAGGTTTGCTAAATAGAATAAATCACTATCCCAATCAGATTTCTGGTGGGGAGCAACAAAGAGTCACAATAGCAAGAGCATTAGCCAATAAACCAAAAATTTTATTGCTTGATGAACCAACTGGAGATTTAGATACCAAAAATACAGATATTGTATTGGAAATCTTATTGAAATTGAATTTAATAGATAATATAACATTGATAATGGTTACACATGATATTAATCTCAAATACTTTGGTGATCGAGTTGTTCGAGTGATTGATGGAAAAATAAATAATGAATATAAAATTGATTTACAAATAAAATTTGACATGGTTAAAAAGCTTTACGATAGGATTGAAAATTTATCTGCTTTAGGAATTAGAGAAGGAGCTGTAAGTCAGGAATTTAAGTCATTTCCAAAAAATAATTTTAAGCGTTGCGATAATAACAAAGAAACAGAATTCACATCAGAAATGATGACTGATTTTGAGATTCAAAAAAAGAAAGAAATACCTGTATCTATGAGTAAAACATTTATTAGAAGAAGGGAAGATTATTCTATTAAAAAAAAATTATGAAATCTAATAAATATCGATTTAATTTCCTCATTGGTACAAAGTATCTGTTTTGATAAGAAACGAGAAATATAGGATTTTATTGAGCGTAATTTTATGACTTTTTTACAAATTTCTGAATAATAATTTTTTTTAAAAAAATTAAAAATTTTAATTCAATAAGAGTATTTAATATTTTTTAGGATAAGAAAATATTTTTTGTTTTGATGAAAAACTTTTATGTTCTCGAGTTCTAAATAGTATTAGAGATTATTAATAATGGTAAAATTTTCAAAAAATTTTTTAAAAAAAATGAAATGAAAATATAATTTTATTTAAAACAGTAAAAATTTTTAATCTTGAATTATCCTGCAAAAATTTCTATTTAAAATTTAATAAATGCCTTCCCTTCATTTTGTTGAATAGCATTTATATATCGAATTGGCTTAAAAGTCGTTTAATTATTATGACTTTTAGGAAAGCTATTAAAAAATTAATGTCTGTATCAAACAACATTTGGAATAAATAAAAGAAGATTTTTTAAAAGATTTATAATTAAGAAATTATTTTAACTTCTCGAAAAATGATCAAATAAAATCGTTTTTTATTTTACCTTATATTTTATTAAATTACTAAATTCAATTTTATGTGTTTGGGAAATAAAATTCTTATTTTTACATATTATATTGAATAATTATAAAATTATTAATAAATATATCTATAATGAAAATTAAATAATTAATAATATAGTTTTAAAAAGTTAACTAAACCTTGAAAATTGATTTATAAATTTGTTTTTAATATCATAAAATAAATATAATAATATAAAAGAATTATAATAATCAATCTAACTGAAAAAATAATTAATAACATAGAAAATTATATTTCATCTTTAAAATATTAATAAAAGCAAATCTCATTACAAAATTTCAAAATAATATTTTCGTTCATAGAATACAAACAAATAACTAGCTGGATTCACTTTTATTTACCCAATTTATTTTTTTAAAATATTTGAGCTTCCTTTATTTTTTCCTATTAAATTAATATTTTGATATGTGATAGAACTTTTTTGGTTAGAAATAAAAGGTGCAATAAATAAGTTGTTATTACTATCATTATTATTATTCTTACTAACATTATTAAAATTATTATTAGAAGAATTATTACTCGAAAAATTAAGTATTATTTTCTCTTTTTCCTTACTGTTAATTTTGGAATTAATTTTCGCTACATTATTATTATTAAAATTATTGTAGTTCGTGATATTATTGTTGATATTATTATTATCATTTTCTAAATTATTATTGTTATTGATAATGTTATTATTATTATTTTGTTTATTTCCTGCAAATGAAATAAAGGTATGAGAATAAGAATTCTTTTTATGTCTTGAATTCATAAGGGGATTTGTGGGATTTAAAGTATTTTGAAAATTTGTGGAAATAAATACATTCTGTTGAGATTTTTTATTAAAATTTAAATTTGCAGTTGAAACGCTAAGAGGGATAGCACAGTTGTTATTTAAGTTATTTCTTGAACCAAAATGAATATTTAAATTCCCGTTTGTTTCATTCTTAAAATTAAGGTTTTTATTTAAATTATTATTCAGGTTGCTATCTATAAATTTATTAGAGTATTTTTCTTTGCTACCCTTAAAATCAGAAGACTTGGTTTTTTTGTGCATATTAAGCCCTTTAGAACTTAAATTTAAATTTGAATGTAAACTTTCTATGTTGTTAATATTAATTTTTTTTTTATCAACTTCCTCACGATTTTGGAAAATTTTATCATTTGTACTATTGGAGTTAGGAGCACCTTTCTGATTCTGATTCAAATTATTTACTAAAGTATTATTTTTATTGAAATTGTTGATATCAGAATTCAAATTCTTTTTTATAAAATTATAGGCGTTTGCAGCACCATCCTTGTTAACAAAATCAACTTTTGCGTTTTTATTGCTACTATTAGATAAATTGGAATTTTTATTGTTACTGTTTGAGTTATTTGAAAATGAATTTAAACTATTTGAAGTTATTTTACTGTTGTTCATCGAGGAATTATTATTTTCAATTTTAAATGGTAATTTATTTGGATCCTTTATTTTAGAATTCATTGAAAGTAAATTTGCTATTGATCCAGTTGAAGATTTATTTTCGAAATTTTCGTTGTTTAATAAAATATTTGAACTTCCAAAATTATTAAAAGAATTTTTTAGATTGTTATTACTGGAAGTTTTATCATTAGAATTTTTCGAGTAATTATCAGCTGTAATTTGCAAGCAGTTTTCTATGCTGCTGTTTTCATACAATCTAGTATTTTTTGAATTGAAATTAGAAGTTTCGCTTTTCTTCAAAATTAATTCATTTATAGAATTTTCAGCATTAATATTATTTGGAATTTGATTGAAATCAGTTTGAGGACCTTGCAAATCAGAATTTAGTATTGGATTCTTTATTGCATCATTATTCAATGATTTGTATTTGCTATTTAGGAGATTTGAGGTCTGATTAAAATTATATTTATCAGATTTATTAGTTGTATTATTGATATTTCCATGAATATTGTTATTATTATCAGAAATATTGTCAATAGAGTTTTTCTCTTGGTTTTTGGATTTATTATTATGAAAGTTTAAATTGTTTGCTAGCAAATTTTTCTTTTTTTCATTGAGTTGATATTCTTTAACAGTTTCCTCTCTTCCTTTTATTGGTGTATTGCTCAGAGCATCTGAAAAGTTTTGTGGTTTTAACAAGTTTTGAAAATTAGTGGCCGAATTTTCATTTTTATTTAAATTTATTTTCATGTTTTCTTGATTAGATATGCTTACAAAATTTGCTATTGTGGTGGTTTTGGTTTTGGCGTTGAAATTATTAATAATTAAATTGTTACTTCTGCTATTAAGAAATTTGTTTAAATGCACAGTATCTATAATTTTATAACTTTTACTTTTCGAAATATCATTTGTATTCGGATTATCTATGCCTTTTTTATTCTGGCCACTGAAATTCTCATCTCCCTTTTTTGATTCAAAAGGTATTTCTGAATTTTCTCTGTTATTCATTAAATTTGAAATGTCTTTATTTATTTCAATAGATGGAGAGTTAATAAAATTATCTAAACTCGGTATTTCAAGTTTATTAGTATTCAAATTTTCTTCTATTCGAAAGTTGAAATTATTCTTATTTAAATTCGAATATGCAGCAACTGTTGGAGCTCCATTATCTTTTTTATTAAGTAATGCACCTGTTTCGATAGCTTTCTTATTGAACTCCCTTATATCATTACTACTCAGATTATTTAATAAATTTATTGAAGTAATATTTAACTTCAAAGGAGAATTCGCTTCTGAATTGTTAAAATCTTTGTTTTCGAGCAAGGGCTTATTTTCATTATTTTTGAAGTTAATTAGATTAAAGTTTAATTCTGGATTTTTCAAAGAATTTTTTTTAATTAATTTTTGTTTAGTTTCTATGTTTTCAAAAATAGGAATATCTTTTAAATTAACATCATAGCTCATTAGATTTTTATTTATAATTTGATGATCAATAAAGTTATTATTTGTGTTGGAGTTTCTGATGTCATCCTCTCTAGGAATAGTCTGATTTGCTTCTTTTGAATTTAAATTTGAGGAATTAATTCTGTTACTTTGTGTATTTGAATTGATGTTTTGATTTCTAGAAGCATTATTCGATTCAAAGAATTTTAATTTTCCTTTTTTAATTAATTTTTCACTTTGAATATATTTATAATCAGAATAATCCAATTCTTTATTATTATATTCATTTTTTGAATTATTGTAATGATTGTTATTGGAATAATTATAATTATTATTAAAATTAGTATTTAAAAATCTATTACTCTCCTTAAGGTTGTTGGAAGAAATATTTTTTGGTTTCGCTTTTACAATAGGCGAAGGTGTTGAAAAATCTGAGTATGTTTTTTTATGTTTTATATTTAACATAATATTTTTCATTTTCTGAGAACTATTAGTATTTTCAATCTCATCATTTTCATTTTCTTTTAAAATTTTCAATTGGCTCTCTTTATCTTTGATTTTTGAACTTTCATTAATATTTTGTTTATTCAATAAAGACTTCGAGTTTTCTAGATAATTGTTTTTATTGTCTCTTTCAAATTGAATTGCTTTGGATTTTGACTTTTCATCCAGTTTATTCAATCTTGAAACACTTGAATATTTAAAAAGATTCGAGCTTGAATCTGATTTTTCCGGATAATGCAAATTAAGGTTTTTTCTATTTTCGATTTTTGGATTTGATTTGAATTTAATCGTGCATTTATTATATTTTTCATTATTGGCCCAATTAGTTTTGTTTTCTGAATTTTTTTCTTTTATTTGAAGATTTTTGGATTCTAAAAAATTAAAAAGAATTCGATTAAAAATTAACAAAGATACCTCTATTACTACTATTAATATTACTAAGAATAGTTTTGTAGCCTTTAGTGTAAGATCCTTCTTTATTATTGATTACTAAATCATTTTCAAAAGGAGATTTCTTGTTAATATTATTGTTGAAATTATTACTATTAGAATTTTTTTGATTTTTATTAATATATTTATTAGAATTATTTTTTACTCCCAAATTTTTTCTTTTTTCAACTATTTTAGATGTACTAGTTTTTACAAGGGATTTTGAATGAAATAGATCATTTGTTTTCTCCTTTGAATCTAAAAGTGATTTATCAAGTTTCATATTGTCATTTAGTAAATTCTGAACTGATTGAACTCGATTCAAGGTGGAGGACTTTTTCTTGCTATTTGAATCATAATCGGAAGCCAGTTTAAATGGATTATTATTACCTATAAAATTATTTCTGCTTTCTTTATAACTAACTTTTTCTTTTTCAGATATTTGATTTTTGATATTTATCATTTTTAAATTCCTCTCTTTTTTTTCTTTGTACATTTTAGATTCATAATTATGCTTTTTTTTTTCATGATTATTTTTCAATTCATTAGTATTACCCAACCTATCATAGGGACTACCGCTAATATTCCTATTTAGATCAACGTTTTTTTTTTGTTTATTATTATAATTGGCATATTGAAAAGTCTTGACTTGTTGAGGTTTGAAATTATTATCATTATTATTTTTTAGTGATTTCCTTGTTTGAATATTATAATAATTATTTTCTGACTCTTTATTATTAACTTTATTATAATTGTTGCTTTCCACTATTATATCTAATTCGTGTTTTTCACATTCCATTTCCTTACTTTGTACTTTTCTTATATAATTTTTATCAATTAGTAAATTTTTGGTAGATTGATTCCGTTCCAAAGACTTTTGTTTTAAAAAGATTTTATCGGTGTTATTTTGTTTAAACTTTTCTTCTTCATTTTCTGATTTCTTTCGAAAATATTTACTTTTGTTTTTACTATTGCTTCTTTCAGATTCTATTGTATTCTTATTTTCATCAAATTTTTCTAATGGGTTATCTTTTTCTTTTGAATTCTTTTTGCTCAACTTAAAAGGCAATGACTGCTTAATTTCAGCATTATATATTAAACCTAAATCTAAATCTCTCTCAAGCTTATTAATAATATTAACATCATTTTTATCATCATATAAATGATTAACAATAACATTCGAGTTAAAGTCTTCTTCTTTAATTCCCAAGCTTTCAGTAGTAATTACATTATTAAAAATTTTACTATTTCGAGAAATTTGATTAATATCATTTATTTCACAATTGCTATATATTCGCTTCATGTAGTTTTTATCATGGTTTAATTGAGTATCTTTATTTTCTTTTTTACTAGTTTCATTTACTTTTTTATTGCTTATCAACAATACATGCTGCTTCTTGGTTTCGTCATATTTAAAATCATAAACTCCACCCGAATTCATGAAATTAAGATTTTTGTTTATTTTCTTTTTATTTTCGCTATTTGAATCATTTACAATAGATATTTCAGTTTTTTTTTCTGAATTCCAATTATTTAGATGAGAACTAGAATTTAAAGATGTTTCCAAAAATTTACTTCTACTTGTTTCCATATTCATTTCTGAGATATTATTAAGATGATCATAATTTTTATTTTTGAGGTTTCTGAAAATATTCTTTTGAATATGCTTTTGATTTTCGCCTGTAGAGATCACGTACTTGGCATTTGTATCATAAAAATACTTTTTAAATTTATTATTTTTCATTTTTTCTATAATTTCAAAAGTATTTTCGACTTCATTTTTTAAAGTATCATTTCCATCAGTGCTCTTATGGCTATTTTGATTAAAAAGCATATTATAATTTTTATAATTAGAATTTAAAACAAGATAATTATTAATGTTGAAAAATCTGCTTCGATCAGGATCATCAATTAAACCGAACTGAAAATCAATTGTGCTTTTTTCTTGTAAAGACTCCTTTAAATCAATATTACTAAAAAAGAATCTAGAATAAGCAGGTTTCCTTTCTTCTCTATGATTTATTCCATCATAATCTTCATTTTCTTCATTATAAGTTCTTCTCAATTTTTCTCTCAATTTTAATTTTTTTCTGATATTTCTTAAAAGAAGTTTTTTAGGGGTAATTACAGAATAATTCGGAACTAATTTTATTAAGCTTTCTTCATCAAAAAAACTTCCCCATTGTGAAATTATTTCAGCACAATCGTTATAAGTATAAAATCTATTTTAAAATTTCATTAAGAAATTTATACCTTCTTAAAAATTCTGCAGGGTCATTGTAAATTAAATGATCTTTAAATTTCGAAACTATTTTTTTGTTTTCATTATATATTATATCATTTATCACTTTAATATTATACTCTTCTACTGTTGAATTGTGAACAATCAAATTGAATCTAAGAATATGATTTATCTTGAAATTTATAATTGAGTTGAATTTATTGTATTTTTCAGAATCATCTATATTTCTTAAACCATTCTTTGATAAAGTATGGTTTTGATCATTAATTTTGCTTTTTTCCTTCATTAAAAGCTTTTTTGATATTTATTAAATTCTTTTTTATTAATAATTTTAATTTTTGCAAGTTTATCAAGCTAATATGTTCTCAAATTTATTTCTAAATAACTTAATAATTTCATTAATTTTTTCATTCGGAATTAAAACTATAATATTTCAGAAATCAAAAATTTTATTTTTTTATTATCTTAAAAAATATTTATTAATATTGGGGATTT
>Ga0194116_10003279_pt1 | contig 19672 bp, 23 predicted proteins | sample TA2MahsurfametaG_4_FD_148617 | JGI IMG/M metagenome (GOLD analysis project Ga0194116, IMG submission 148617) | Freshwater microbial communities from Lake Tanganyika, Tanzania - TA2015008 Mahale S9 surface | ecosystem: Environmental > Aquatic > Freshwater > Lake | place: Tanzania: Lake...
TTTCTAGCAAAGAATTTAATAATAAAGATATTAAAATTCCAATAACACTTGGCAAAAGTATTTCTGGTTTTCCAATTGTGGGTGATTTAGTTTCAATGCCACATCTTTTAATTGCTGGAACAACAGGTTCTGGAAAATCTGTTTGTATCAACACGCTAATTTTATCAATTCTTTACAGACACAAACCTAATGACTGTAAATTAATAATGATTGACCCAAAAATGTTAGAACTTTCAATCTACCAAGGAATACCTCATTTATTAACACCAGTTATTACTGAACCTAAAAAAGCAACAACGGCTTTGAAATGGGTAGTTAAAGAAATGGAGAAAAGATATCGAGAGATGACTGAAATTGGAGTGAGAAACATCTCAGGATTTAACGACAAAGCTCCATCAGAATCTAAGAAAAAAATGCCATATATCGTTGTAATTGTTGATGAAATGGCTGATCTGATGATGATTGCAGGTAAAGAGATAGAAAACTACATTCAAAGACTTGCGCAAATGGCAAGAGCTGCAGGAATACACATCGTAATGGCAACGCAAAGACCAAGTGTTGATGTGATCACAGGAACAATTAAAGCAAATTTTCCAACTCGAATTTCATTTCAGGTAACATCAAAAATAGACAGCAGAACAATTCTTGGAGAGCAGGGGGCTGAATTATTACTTGGAAACGGGGATATGCTTTTTATGTCATCAGCAAGTAGGATTATTAGAATTCATGGTCCTTATGTTTCTGAAAAAGAGATTGAACGAGTTTCAACATTCTTGAGACTGCAGGGAACACCAACTTATATTGAAGAGGTTACTAAAATTGAAGAACAGGAAAATGATGAAGTTGTTTTAAATGCTGATGGAAAAGATGAATTATATAACAAAGCAGTTGAAATAATTAAAACTGAAGGCAGGGCTTCCACAAGTTTTTTACAAAGAAAACTTGGAATTGGCTACAATAGAGCAGCTAGAATTATTGACCAAATGGAAGAAGAAAAAATTATAAGTCCAGCTAATCACGTAGGTAAAAGAGAAATTTATTAATTCAAATGAAACAATTAATTTGTGCTGTTTTAACAGTACTATTATTTTTGTGTGATCAATCAAATGCCTCGGAAAAGATTAAAATAATTGAAAATTTAAGAAAGATAAATTCTTTACAATTTAATTTTAGGCAACTTTCAAGTGATGGACAGGAAAATGGAAGTTGTATTTTATTTTATCCAAAAAAGATGCGCTGCATTTATGATGAACAAAAAAAAGAAATTATAGTTAGTGATGATTATTTGTACTTAATCAATAAGGATGAAAATAAAAATTATAACTACAGTATAAAAGATACTCCTTTAGGAGTTATGCTAGATAAAGAAAGTTTAATAGAAAAATTATTAAATATTGAAAAATTTAATATGAGTAATAATTTTATTATTGCCACCGTTGAAATAAGTTCTAGTGAAAGTATTGATATTTATTTTGATCATAAAAATTTCACAATTCTTGGTTGGAGAATAAAAAATTATGACAAATCAACACTTGAATTTATGATGAAAAATATCAATGTAAATGTTAATTTAGATGAAAAATTTCAAATTCCAAATTAAAAATTATAACTTTTCTGGGTTAAAGAATATTTTTTCTGTTTTAAAAATAGTCATTCCCCTTGCAAGGTAATTTTTCAAAGCATTGGGATGATCAAGAGTACAAGTATGCACCCACACTTTATTAATCTTTGCTTTAAAAGAGTTTAATATTGCATCGGTTAGTAAATATCCACCAATGCCTTTTCCAAAAAACTCTTTAAATATCCCAAAATATGCAATTTCCATTGAAAGATTAGTGGGGTTGTAAAGTAACTCGTAATATCCTGCTAACTTATTTTTTGATTTTAGAATATATAATTTAAAAAAATCCTGACTAATATAATTTGTCCAATCTTCATCACTCCACTTTAATCTATCCCGCCAAAAAAAATCCTTTCCAATTTCTTTATAAAAGAATTTGCAAAGATCAAAGGTTGGTTTTTTTTCTAGTAAAATTTCTAAATTTTTTTCCTTACAACTAGATCTAATTAAATCTTTGTAATTAAGAAGATGAAGATAAAACCTATCTATGGATCTTTCCATATTACTTATGGATCATTCTTCCTAATTTTTCTCCACCAAAAATATGAAAATGCAAATGAGGTACTTCTTGGCCGCCATCTCTACCATTATTTCCTAAATATCTATACCCCGTTGTAGATACCCCTAAAATATCAGCAACTTTACCTAAAGCTCTAATTAAACCGTCAATCTCATCACTTTTAGCATTTACTGCAAAATCGTTCATATCTACATAAGCTCCCTTTGGAATAACTAAAACATGGATTTTAGCCTGCGGGTTTATATCTTTAAAAGCGAGAGCAAATTTATCTTCATAAATTTTATCACATGGAATCTCACCTCTTAAAATTTTTGCAAAAATATTATTCCTATCGTACATTTTTATTCCTATTTTTTTTTTCTTCAATTCCTGAAATTTTTTGTCTTCTCTTCAATTCCTTCATAACCGAAGAAATCGAAATTTTCTTAAATTCTAGGAGAACTAAAAAATGATACAATAAATCAGCAGCCTCGTAGACTATATTTTTTTTATTTGAATATTTAGATGAAATTGCGAACTCTTTTGCTTCTTCAGAAAACTTTTTTATACAGAAGTTTTTACCTTTCTTAATTAGTCTTGCTGTATAAGAAGTTTTTGGATTCTTATTTTTGTTTTTTTTTATTACTTTTATTAATTTTAAAAACTCAGAAAACATTTTTATTAATTATTATACTTTATTATTTTTATAATTATCCCAAACTTTTATTAATGCAGAAATGAAATTTTGTGCATAAACCTTTGCATTAAATATAGGATTATTTTTTTTATTATTATATAAACTCAATCTAGTATTATTTAACTTTTCAATGTTACTTGCAAAATATATAGATTTTTTCATATATTCATCTTCATCTTTACAACACCAATCATCAAGTCCTGAATTCATATTTACACTAAAACCTGTTCTGGATAGAAATAAAGTTCCATATAAGGTAACTATCGGCACACACATTGCAACACTTTCTAAAGAAGTGGTTCCTCCACTATATGGAAAAGTATCAAAGGAAATATCTATTTTATTATAGAGTTCTAATAAATCTTTTCTATCTAATCTTTTTGTATTAACAATTAATTGATCGTCTTTAACGCCATTTTTAAGGAAGGACTTTTTAAATTCATCAATAAAAATATTATCATAGAATCCTGTTCCTAGTTGAATAATTAATTTTGATGATGGTAAGGATCTTAAAATACTACTCCAAGTTTTTATAACTTTATAATTAATTTTTTTAGAATGATTAAAGGATCCGAATGTAATATATTTATTTTTTTCTGCTGGTGTAATTTGCGATATAGTATTATTTAATTTACTTAAACTTAAGTTAGACCATACATTAGGCAATCTAATAATTTTCTCTGAATATAAATTTTCAAAATTTTCTGGAATGGAAAAATTATCAGCGATGATATAATCAATTTCACTTAATCCTAAAGACTGTAAATATCCGCACCAAGATATTTGAATAGGTGCTGGCTTGGCAATAAAAACTGGCAGCCTGCCACCGGTAGTGTAACCACTTAGATCAATTAAAATATTTAAATTGTCAGATACTATTGTCTTAATTACATTTTCATCACCCAGAGAGAAAATATTTTTCCAATTTTTAATTATATTAGTAAATTCTTTAGTATCATTATCGAACTTACTGTTATTATAATAAGCAAATAACTCTATTTTATCTAATTTTTTTATTTCTGTTAAAACATCAATGATCTGTGTAGCGACCGCATGACTATTAAAATCTCCACTTATAAAACCTACCCTTAATTTATTAATGTTGGCATTTTGCAATTTATAATTTCTATTGGTAGATAAATATAAATTCAAATTCTCTTTAATTATTTTAGATCTGTATGTATCGCAGACATCCAAATATTGTTTTTGCGTAAAATCTAATAAATAATTACTGTGGAATATATATGACTCAAAATCATCAATTGATGAACTTGGTAAAGAGATAGCTTTTTCAATATATTCAAATCCTTTTTGTTGATTATGAACTTCAAAAAAACAGTGCCCTATATTTTTTAAGGTTGTAGATGATTCTAATAATTTCAATGATCTCTTATATAATTTTATTGCTTTAAAAAAAAAACCCTTCGTTTGGAAAATAATAGCTAAATTATTCCAAACCTCAGAATTTTTTCTATTCAATTCAAGCGCCTTAAGCAGAACTGAATATGCAGTTTCTAAATCTTTTAGATGAATAAGTGCAACAGCCTCTCTAAGATATGATTTAAAACTTTTTTTATTTAATTTTATGGCCTGGCGAGCAAAATCTATACTTAAATGAAATATATTTTGAGCCAGATAACTATAAGAAATTTCTTCATAACTTTTGTAATAATTTGGATTAATTTCTATTGATTTTTTTAAAAATAAAATTGCATTATCAAAATCTTTTTTTAGATTATAACATCTACCTAAAAAAAAATAAGATAAATAATGATTTTTTTTTATATCGATAGTTTTTTTAAAATAAACTATCGCATTATCAAAATCTTTGGGTATCGATAAATATAAAATTCCTAAATTAAAATAAATCTCAAAGTTATTTTCATTTTTCTGTAGAGCTAAAGAATAGAATTTTTTGGCTTCATCAAAATTATTTAATTCTCTATAACAATTGGCAATATTAAGATAATAATAATCTAATTTCTCTCCAGAGTTTACGCAATGCTGAAAACTCTTAATTGATTCTAAAAAATTTTTTTTGAGAAAAAAAATTATTCCTAAATTACTATAGGGTTCAATAAAATTTTTATTTAAATTTATAGATTTTTTTAAGAAAATTTCTGCATTATCTAAATCTCCAAGGTTTAATAAAACAACTCCTTTTATATTGTTAAGAAAATAACTGTCTTTATCTCTAAATATTAAAGAATCTAATTTTAAATTAGCATCTAAAAAGTTTCTTTTATTAATTAAATCTAAAATATTTATGAATTCAGGACTTTTTAGATAATTATCGACCATATCAAATTTAGAAATATAGAATGACTATCGATGAAAGTTTATAAATATTTTGATAAAATTACTATTCTAAACCAGCTTCCATTTCTTTTTTATTCAAAAACCAAAACTTAGCCTGTTCACAGTTTCTATACTTTTTGAAGTAAGGACCACCTTTTGTATAATGTAATGCTTTAAAATTTTTAGGAACTTTTTGCTCTCCAATTAAAACATTCCACTCTTTGGGTAATGCTCCAATTAAGCTATCTTTAGTCCATCTAAATTGATGTAAATATAGCCCATTTGCTTTCTCAATAAATGCAGGTGTTAATTTCTTACAATATTTATTATTATAAACAACAAAACTCGACCAATTTTTTCTATTATAAACAAGTTGTTTTTCACCTAAAAATTTTCTTTTTTCTTTTGGTACATAATTGTGTTTAACACACCATAAAGCTTTTTTTGGATCAGATTTTACTATTTTTAACAAATCGGCAATGTCCCCTTTAAAAACAAAATCACAATCTACAAATAAACTAATTCCCTTAAAATCTGAAAGATATGGAGCAAGAAATCTAGAAATAGAAAATTCTGTACTATCTAGTATTCTTTTTTTTCTTTTATAAAATTTTCTTAAATTTTTTAAATATATGGGGACAATTTCTACTGGAATTGAAGAATTTTTAATAATACTATAAGACAAAACATGAAAAGCAATAACTTCGCGAGGGTCATATCCTATAAAAACTTTAATTTTATTATTCATAAATGTTATAATTTAACTCTTAATTTTCTGTTTCCTTTAAAGTGATTCATAAATTCTCCTAAAACGCTATTATCAAAAACATTAAGTTGGTCTTTGGACTTATTCAAGCCCATTAGTGATATATTAATATTCTTTAATGAATCTTTTTCAAGTTCCAATCTAACTACATCAAATATATAAGAATCATGCCATTCTTTTTGATCAAACAATCTTCCTTGATCGTACATTTCCATCATTCTTTCCCAAAAAATTTTATGAAATTTATTTTTTGTATTAAATATTAAAAAACCTGCCTCTGAATGAAAATTTATATGTTCTCTTCCTAAAAATGTTAAATAAGAATCTTTCTCTATTAAAGTTTCAATAAAAGAATTTGTTACCTTCTTAAAAGTTATAACATCTGAATCTAACCATATTAAATATTCAGAAATATTTTTTTCTAACTGCTTCTCAATTGCATAAATTTTATGTGCAAATTTAATTGCAGAATATTTATAAAAAGAATTTATAGAGTTATCTGGTTTATTTAAGTCTCTAAAAAAATAATTGCTCTGAAATTTATACCATTTTTTTACCTCTTCATTAAAACTAAAAAAAGAAATTCTATTGCTAGTTTTTATTTCAGGCACATTCATGTCCTCGTAATAAACATTTAAAATAATATCTTTGCTCCAGAATTTATCAAAAGATGTGACCATCTCTCTTGCACAAATATCAAATCCTTTTTTATTAAAAGTAGTAATAACGCTAAATTTTTTCATAAATTTATAATTATTATTTTTCCCTTGTTAAAAATGACCATGCTTCCCCACTTTTCATCTCATAAACATTCCATTGCCAATAAGCTAAATTATACAATATATTTTCAGAATAAGGAGGATTCTCAATTTCAGAAATTTTTGAAAATTGTCTTTGTGGATTTGTAAAAATACAGGGTACTCCATTAATTAGTGCATCAATGCCAGCATTGGAATGATAGGTTACCAAAACAAAGGTTTCATTAAAATAATCAAAAGCTTTTTTTTTATCAAATTTATTAGAAATAATTATCTCTCTATCAGAATATTTTTTTATTTCATCGATAGTATTTTTTAACCAATCCGAAACTTGATAAAATTTTTCTGCGTTTTCTTCTACGGGCGGAACTAATAAAATTTTTGATCCTTTTTCTTTTCTTTTTTTTATTTTTATATTTAATTTAATGAACCTATCGCTTGGAAAATTTCCAATTCCAGAATGAAAAAAAGCATTATGAGAAATCCTAAAATAACCACTATCAAATTCTTTTGTATTCGGGCTTGGAAGAAATGTATTTTTTTGACCAGATAATTTATTAATTTCAAAGGATCTTTTCATAGAACACATATAACCATGATCTATATGCCAATATTCATCTGCTTTAATTAAACATTCATAAGATCCTCTAAGATGTCCGTAAGAAACCACTCTATCTTCAGCTTTGCACTCCGTAACTAATTTTTTTTTTGAATTTGGAATACCTTGAAGCATAGACTCACATATGTATTCGGATATCCAATGACCTGTGCTTGCAACTACAACCATTATATTAACTTTGACATATTTAAAAGAAATTGAAAAATAAACTATTAAAACCTTATAGGTATATTTTTATCTGATAAATATTTTTTTGCATCTAAGATTGTATAATTTCCATAATGAAATATTGAGGCGGCCAGCACCGCACTAGCAAAACCAAATTTAAATCCATCATATAAATGCTCAAGATTGCCAACTCCACCAGATGCTATAACTGGTATAGATACTAGATTGGATACAGTTTTTGTTAATTTAATATCATAACCCATTTTTGTTCCATCTCTATCCATAGAAGTTAGTAAAATTTCTCCTGCGCCGTTTTTCTCAACAATTTTTGCATATTTAATTACATCAATGCCTGTTGGATTTCGTCCTCCGTGTGTAAATACTTCCCATTTGTTATTAGAAACTTTCTTTACATCTATAGCTATAACTATGCATTGAGACCCAAACTTAATTGAACTTTCTTTAATAAAATTATGATTCTTAACTGCAGCAGTATTAATTGAAACTTTATCTGCTCCTGCAAGTAAAAGATTTTTAATATCATCAATGCTACCAATGCCACCTCCAACAGTTAAGGGAACGAAACAGCTTTTTGCTGTCTCTCTAACTTTTTCTAATAAAATTTTTCTATTTTCGCTCGATGCCGTTATATCTAAAAAACATATCTCATCGGCACCTCCTTTGTCATATATCTGCGCTTGTTCTACTGGATCTCCTGCATCCTTTAAATTCAAAAAATTAATACCCTTTACAACCCTACCACCCTTAACATCAAGACAGGGTATAATTCTTTTTTTAAGCATTGCCGTTATAAGTTAATATCATATCTTTAAATGCTCCTGCTAGATTTTCTGCTAAATTTTTACTATCGAATATTTTAAATTTTTTTCGATTATCAAATAAATAATTTTTTGCAAATTGAAGCCTATCGATATTTTGGGACATATAAATTGCTTTGTTGATATAATCTATTTCATCATTACATATCCACTCATCAAGTGCCAAAGTGATATTTAAACTTTCGCCACACTTTGATAAAAAAGTATTACCTTTTATAGTTAGTACAGGAACGCACATCCAAAATGACTCTAAACTGGTGGTTCCTCCATTATAGGGAAAAGTATCTAAAACTATATCTATAGAGTTATATTTATCAAATAAATCTGATCTATAATGATGGCCTTCAAAAATTAATTGTTCTTTTTTTACTCCATGATTAATAAATAGGTTAATAAAATATTCTTTAAAATCTCTTTCTTTAAATCTTTTATCAATTAAAATTAGCTTAGATCCAAATACATTGCACAAAATTCTTGACCATGCTTGTATTACCTTAGAATTAATTTTTAAAATATTATTAAAACTGCCAAAGGTAATATATCTATTTTTTAAATAAGGAAGATTTTTACTAACAGGAATCTCAAAATCTGGTTGACTTAAGACTGTCCAGGTATTGTTTAATTTATAAATCTTTTCAACAAACTGCGTTTCTTCTTTTTTAGTTATAACATTATTATCACCAAAAACATAATCAATCTCTTTTAATCCTGTAGAGCAAAGATAACCTATCCAAGAGATCTGTATAGGAGCTGCACGATTAAAAAATACTTCCAATCTATTACCTTTGGAATATCCAGATAAATCAATTAGAATATCAATTTTATCTGACCTAATTAATTTTAGAGTACTAGAGTCGTCAATATTAAAGATATTTTTCCAATTCTTAATATATCTCTTAAATTTTTCGGTAAAATGATCCTCTAATTCACTATTATGATAAATATATAAATCAAAATTTACATTTTTTGATAAATATTCTAATACATCTAATATCTGAATAGCTACCGCATGGTCATTAAAATCAGCGGAAACAAAGCCAACTTTAATTAATCTCTCACTAAGCGCTATTTTTCCAAAAACAAAATCTTTATCAGGATATTTCGTAAATAGATTTGTTAAATTATTAATATTTTCATTATACTCATTAAAATTAAAATCTTCTAAATAGTTAGAATAAAATAATAAATTTTTATAAATATTTTTTTTAAATTCAACGTTGGTAGCCAATAAAATAGTACTTTTAAGTGTCTCAACACCTTCTAATATTTTTCCTATATGAACTAAATAATTACCTAATAATGACAGACCCTCAATATTATTTGGTTCCTTCTCTAAAAAAATTTTTAAGTTCTTAATTGCTTCCATACATTCATCATCTTTAAAATAGGATTTTGCAAGATTAAAATATAGAATATTAAAATTGGGATCAAACTTAGTACCATTTTTTAAGAAAAAAATTGATTTTTCAAAATCTTTTTTTTTATAGAATGCAAGGCCAAGACCATTATATGCTTTAACAAAATCTATTTCCAGCTCTATACATTTATTAAAATTATAAATGGCTTCATCTAACATATTCTTTTCAAGATAAATTATTCCTAGAATATTATAAGCATCACAGTTATTTAAATCATATTCGAAATATTTTTTTATATAAATTAAAGCTTCATCATATAAAAATAATCTTACATAAGCATAAGCAATATTATAATATGATTGATATAATTCAGGTTTAATCTCTATAACTTTTTTAAAATTAATAATTGCATTAGAAAAATCATTCTTTTGCAAAAGTACTAATCCATAATTATTTAGTAATAAAACATCATCTGGATTTGATAACAAAGAATTAGATATAAAATCCTCTGCTTCTTTTATTTTATTGTTTTCTAATAAATAATAAAATTCTTCTAACTGTTTGTGCAAAGTTAATTTCCTATTATTTTATTAAAAAATCTAAAAGCTAAGTTTTTGTAATTTATTTAAATTGATAGTTCCATCATAAATTGCTTTTCCAATTATGACCCCTTGCAAATAATTAATCTTTTTTAATTGCTTGACGTCTTTGATGTTTGAAATGCCACCTGATACGACCACTGGTATATTTATGTTTTCAATTATTTTAACTAACTTATTAATATTTATTCCAGTTTTTGTTCCATCTCTATTTATATCAGTATAAATAATTCTAGATAATCCAAGATTTTCTAATTTTTTTAAGAAATCTAAAAAATTAATCCTAGTTTGTTTAACCCAGCCTTTAATAGCTAAAAAATTATTTCTAACATCAAGGGCTACAGCTATCCTTCCTGGAAATAAATCACATGCCTTCTTTAAAATTTTTGGCTTTTGTAAAGCCATAGTCCCAACGACAACTGTTGAAACTCCGTTTCTAATCCAAAAAGATATTTGTTTTAAAGTTCTAATACCACCACCTAATTGTATATTTAAATTAGTGGTTTTAATTATTTTCATAATAACTTTTTTATTCTTAGATCTTCCTTTTAAAGCACCATCAAGATCTACTAAATGTAAATCTATGAAACCTTTTTTTTGAAATTCTAAAGCTTGATTATAAGGAGAAGAATTAAAAATAGTACTTTTGCTAAAATCTCCTTTATAAAGTCTTACACACTTTCCATCTTTTAAATCTATTGCTGGAAATATGATCATTATAAATTCCAGTCTAAAAAATTAGATAATAACTTAATTCCATTTTCCTGACTTTTTTCAGGATGAAATTGAGTACCAAGAATATTATCTTTTAAGATGGCGGCAACGACTAATTTTTCATAGTCAGTTGTACAAATCACATTATTAATATCTTCCATTTCAAAAGCATAACTATGCACAAAATAAAAATGAGATAGGTTTTTAATATCCAAAAATAAATTATTTTTTTTTACAATATTAACTTCATTCCACCCCATATGCGGTAATTTTAAATTTTTATTATCAAGTTCTATCTTTTTTACAGAGCCTTTAATCCAGCCAAATCCTTTGGTAACTTCCTCTTCAAATCCCTGGTCCGAAAAAAGTTGCATTCCGACACAAATTCCAAGAATCGGCTTTTTTTTGATTAAAACAAATTCATTAATAGAATCCCACAATCCAGGTATATTTTTTACTCCTAAAGCACACTGCCTATAAGATCCTTGTCCAGGCAATACAATTTTATCGGAGTCTAAAATATCCTTAGGCTTATTAGATATTTTTATATTTATTTTTTTACTTATTTTTGTAGATGCAGCCTCTAAAGCTTTTGAAACTGAGTTAAGGTTTCCAGTTCCATAATCAACAATTGATACATACATTTAAAAAATCTTTAAAGTATTCCTTTAGTAGAAGGCAATGATTCTACAGCCCTTGCATCCTTTTCTAATGCAAGACGTAATGCTCTTGCCAAGCCCTTAAAACAAGACTCAATAATATGATGGCTATTGTCACCGTAAATATTCTCAATATGTAATGTAATACCAGCGCTTTGTGAAAAAGCCTGAAACCATTCTTTAAATAGTTCAGTGTCCATTTCACCAAGCTTTTCTACTTTTAATTTTACATTCCAAATTAGATAGGGTCTGTTTGAAATATCTAAAGATACTCTACTTAATGTTTCATCCATTGGGATATAAGAATGGGCATATCTTTTAATCCCTTTCTTATCTCCTAGGGCTTTTGCAATAGCCTCTCCTATAACAATTCCAGAATCCTCAGTTGTATGATGTAAATCAATATGTAAATCACCTTTTGCTTTTAAATTTATATCTACCAAAGAGTGTTTGGATAACTGCTCTAACATATGATTTAAAAAACCAATACCTGTATCTATTTTATAAATACCCGTACCATCTAAATTTACCTCGGCTTCTATAGATGTCTCTTTAGTTTTTCTATTAACTTTTGCGATCCTCATACGAATTAACAATCTATATATAGAAAAACTAACCTTATCAATAAATTAGCTCTGATGGTTAAATAAATATTATTCTATAATCTTTTTTTTAATCTCAACAAAAAAGCACCGGATCCGCCTAAACTTCGATCCGGCTCTTCCATAGAATTTATAATATCTGAAAAATTATCTTTAACAAAATTTGGAATTGCATATTTTAATAAGCTAAAATCTTCTGACAAATAAGGATTTTCCTTTACCCTTGATCTCAGTCCTTTTCCTGTAACAATTAAAATATTTCTCAAATCTTTTTGATAACAATTTTCAATCACACTTTTTATTTTTGTAAATGAATCTTGTAATGAATAACCGTGCAAATCTATTTTATAATCAATTTGATTTTGCTTTTTATTTTCTTTAATAGGTTTTTTAAAAATTTCTCCCTTATCGCCACTTAAGAATTTCTGTAATTTAAAATCTTCCCAGACTTTTATATCTTCAGGATTTATGGGATCTTTGTTATTCTTTGGCATGCACGTCCTGTGCAATTTCGGTTAAATGCCAAGTTGGATCATCTGAATTTAAATCTTTTGAAAAACTCCAAACATCATTCACAGTTTGAATTTCATCTAGACTACCTTCTATAATGTTATTATTTTCATCTTTAATACAGGATATAATCTCACTCACAAATCTAGTTTTGACAGTATAAAAACTATTTTTTTTATCTACATTTTCTATTTTTGCTTTTTTGATTCCAATAAAAGTAAATTGGTTAATATATTTTTTATTTTTTCTTTCATCAAGAACAGCAATAAAGCTTTTATAAATTTCTGGCGAAGTTAAGTCTTTTAAAGTTTTTTTATCAGCAGATGCAAATGCATTAATAATCATTTCATAAGCAGCTTGGGCGCCTTTTAAAAAGACCTCCTCTTTAAATTCTCTTGAATTTATATTTTCATTAACTCTTGAGAGGGGGGCTTCTTCAAATTTTGCATCAACTATTGTAGATTTCTTTACCCTGGAGACACTATCTTCAGCTCCTTTGCCAAGTACATTTCTCAATCTTAAAATTATAATACCGGCAACTATTGCAAGAAGTATAATATCTATATAACTAAAATTATCATTCATTTTGCGATTATTTTAGATTAAATAACTAAAAATTAATACATATAAATTATATTGTATAACCAAGCAAAAATATAAAAACTAAATTTTTAGATAGTTATTATCATGGAAAAAAAGTTAGAAGATAAACCGAAATATCAAATTATTGCAAACTACATAAAAGATTTATCTTTTGAGATTCCATCTGCAGAATCTTTTTTAGATGCGGCAAAAAATCTTGGGAAATATGAGACAAAAATTGATATTTCTAATAAACCTCTTAAAAACGGTATTTTAGAATTAAACTTCAAAATTTTTTTTGAAGCACCAAAAGATATCAAAAATAAGATTCATGCTGAAGGTTGTCTTGCTATCATATTTAAAATTACAGATACCGAACTTAAAGAAGAGGAAATAAAACGAATTATTCTCGCAGAAATACCTGGTTTATATGGTAAAAATTTATGCAACCTTATAACTGATTTATTCCAAAAATCTGGTTTTAAAGAGTTTAGATTTAAAGAAGAAATTAATTTTGAAAAATTGTACTTACAACAAACTAATACTTATCCAGAGCAAAAGCATTAGGAACATTTTTTTTAAGAATTTTTTATAATCTTCTATTTGTTTAGGAAGAATTTTAATAATAATACCTTCTCTGTTTATATTATTAAATCTCATTTTTTCATTAAAAAATTGATCATCGGATGATAAATCAAGTAACAATTCTTTTTTATCAATAAGTTCAATGTATACCTTCGAGAGTAGTTGACAGTCTAGTAACGCTGAATGCTTTTCTCTAGCTTCAACGTTGATCTTATATCTTTTACATAAAGCATCTAAGCTATTACCAACACCTGGAAATTTTGAACGGGCAATTTGTAATGTGTCAACAACATCAGATTTTAAAATGGGTTTTACATTGAGCCTTCTTAATTCATTATTTAAAAAACCTAGATCAAAATCTGCATTATGAATGATTAGTTTTTTATCTTTTATAAAATCAATAAAATTTTTAACGACTTCTTTAAATTTTGGTTTATTTGACAAAAATTCATCGGAGTAACCATGCACACTAAAAGCGTCTGCAGAAACTTTTGTTTCAGGATTTATAAAAGTGTGAAAAACATTTTTTGTTGGAATATGATTATTTAATTCAATACACGCAATTTCAACAATTCTATCTTTATCAGTAGATAATCCTGTAGTTTCTATGTCTAAAATAACTTCAATTATTTAAAAGAATCTGATCAAGAATTTTTTTCACCTGCAATTTAACTTTGTCTTTGGTAGAGTTATCAACTGCAAAATCTGCATAACCTTTTTTTATTTTTTCGTCAGCCTGCTGCTTTTCTAATAATTTTAAAAATTGTTTATCTAAATTTCTCCTTTTCTTTATTCTAATTTTAAAAATATTAGATTTGGTTTTCACAAAGATAAATATATCAACAAAGTCGAACATTTTGTTCTCAATTAATAGAGGAATATCAAGAACTACTAACTTGGTTTTTTTATATTTAGATAGGAATGAAATTAATTTTTTTCTAACAATTGGATGAATAATTTTATTTAAGTATTTAAACTTTTTTGGGTTTTTTTTTAAGGTATCTCTGAGTTCATTTTTATTTATTTTGCCATTATATAATTTTAATTTAAAAAAATTTGAAATCTTCTTATTTATATTTTTATTGCTTTCATAAATTTGAGAAACTACTTGATCCGCTAAAAAAATATTGAAACCTAATTCTTTAAAAATATTAGCAACAAAAGACTTCCCGCTGCCAACGCTTCCCAGGATACCAACTTTAATCATTAATTATTTTTCTAAGTTTTTTGTAAATAACATTAGTTACTTTTGGCTTTTTCTTATTCCAAATATAAAATGCCTTTTGGGCTTGATAAATAAACATATCTAAACCTGAAAAAATTTTGTGTCGGTTTCTGTGTGCATCTCTTAAAAATCTAGTATTTTCTGGGTTATAAACGATATCAACAACATTAATTTTCTTGTCAAAAATACTAAAATCAAACTTTAAGTTTTTTTGTCCTTGCATACCTAAACTTGAGACATTGATCAAAATTTGAACTTTATTAAATACCTTTAAACGATTATTCCATTTAATTGGAAAAATCATACCCTTAAATTTTTTCTTTAAAACTTTTAGTTTAGAAAACGTTCTATTAGTTATATAAATTTTTCTTATACCTTTTTTAATTAAAGCAAGAACAATAGAAGAGGTCACTCCACCGGCACCAATTATTCCTGCTACTTTTATTTTACTCTTAATTTTTTTTAATATGCCAAAAGTGAACCCATAAACATCTGTATTGTCCCCAATTAATTTTTTTTTTCTGAGATAAATTGTATTCACAGATGATGTTTTTTTTGCATCCCCCTCTAAAATATCTAAATATTTAATCACACTTTTTTTAAAGGGAGTTGTCACATTAATTCCCTTAATTTGCTTTTTTCTAATTTTATTTAAGATTTCTTTAATTTTTTTATGATCAATTTTTAATTTTTTATACTCTGAATTAATTTTATTTTTTTCAAATTAATATTGATGAAGCTGGGGAGATAAAGAATGTTTAATAGGATTGCCAATTACTAAAAATTTTTTTTTATTTTTCATTTAATTCAAAATACCTAATTAGTGGTTTTATTGGCACTCCCATAATAGAATACTGGTCTCCCTTTATTTCTTCAAATAAATCCTTGCCCGATCCTTCAATTTGATAAACCCCATACTTCTTAATTGTTTCAAGACCTAATTTTTGTAAATAATCTTTAATATAATTGTCTGAAAATTTTTTCATCTTTAAAGTTACCTGTTCTGTATGCATCCAAATCGTTGAGCCATTTTTGCTTAAACAAATTGAGCTAAATAAGGAGTGTAATTTACCGTTTAGTTTTTTCATTAAATCAACTGCAAGATCCATATTATTTGGCTTACTAAATAGCCTTCCCTCAAAATCTAGAACTTGATCTGCTCCTAAAATAAGCTGATTATATATCTTATTACTAATTTTTTTTGCCTTAGTTTCGGCAAGAGCTCTCGAGATATCAAAAGAAGTAAATTGTTCTGCTAATAAAGAATTTTTTATCTCTTCCTCATCAATGTTTGCCGTCTCAACTTTAACATTAAAACCAAAATCGTTTAATATTTTTAGCCTTATTCCACTTGCGGATGCTAAAATTATATCCTTCATTAACTATTTTTTATCTCATGAATTTTAATTATGGACGCAGCTGTTTCTTCTACAGACTTTCTGGTGACATCAATTATTGGAATATTGTTTAATTTAAATATTTTTTTACTTTCTTCTAATTCTTCTCTAATTTTATCTAAATCAACATACGAAGTGTGTTTTTCTTCGCTTAAAGTATTTAACCTATTTTTTCTAATATCAACCAATCTTTCTGGGTCAGCAATCAAGCCAACAATTGTCTTCTTTTTATTTTTCAACACATCTTCGGATATTCTTTGATTGGGAATCATTGGGATATTTGCGGCTTTATATCCTCTGTTTGCAAGATAGATAGTTGTTGGAGTTTTGCTGGTTCTGCTTATTCCTAAAATAATTATATCTGACTCTAAAATTGTTTCTAATTTTTGACCATCATCATGCTCAATACTAAACTGCATGGCTGCAATTTTTCTATAATATTCCTTATTTAGAATATGCTGACCGCTTGGTTTTCGATTTGCTTTACGATTAAGAGCTGTTTCGAATTTTGGAATTAAATAATCTAAAACTCCAAAACATGGAATTTTATATCGCTCTGTTTCTTGAATTAAAAATGAAGTAATTGAAGATTCCACAAGCGTATATAAAACAATTGGGTTTTCTACTTTGTTACATTTTTCCAATAATGTTGTGATTTGAGCATCCGTTCTAACAAAAGAAAAATGGTGTAGAGAATTGTTAAAATTTTCAAATTGAGCTTTTAACGCAAGAAATATTCTATCTAAAGTTTCGCCGGTCGAGTCAGATACTAAAAAAACGTTATATTTTCTGTTCATAAGACTGTGTAAAAATCTTTATAATTATTCTTTATACATTTTTAACTTTAAAATTAGAAAGGGTTAACAGTTAATAAATTATTGTTATTTAATTAATAACATTAATAAGTTTGTTTGTGTTTATTTGAATAATGTTAATAACTTTATATTACTGATATAAATTAAAAGTTAGGTTAATATTTTACTAACAAAATCTGTTAATAAGCTGTTAATAAAAATATAAACACGCTACTAACATAAACATACACTACTAATATCTTAACTAATATTTATTAATGAGCAGCTCTCTTCAAAAAAGCTTAATAAATAAAAGAAAAAATTTACCTGTTTGGTTTATGAGGCAAGCAGGAAGATATTTGCCTGAATATCAAATTATTAGAAAAAAAAATAAAAATTTTATTAATTTTTGTTTAAATATTAAAGACGCAACAAAAGTCACCCTACAACCAATAAAAAGATATAATCTAGATGCAGCAATTATATTTTCAGATATTTTACTAATTTTAAAAGCAGCAGGACAAAATATAAAATTTAAGGAAAATATAGGACCCGTTCTAGAAAATTATAAACCTGAGGTATTTTATAACCTAAGCAATCAAGGTTTTAAAAAAAAATTGAAAAATGTTTATAAAATAATAAAAAATTTACGAAAAAAATTACCAAAAGAAAAATCTTTAATCGGATTTGCTGGAGCGCCGTGGACACTGTTAGTTTACATGATTAATAAAGGCTCACCAAAAGAAAATAGGAAATTATTAGTAAATTTAAAAAAAGAGGAGATATTAAGAATATTAAAGAGATTAGAAAACTTAGTTTATATTCATTGCAAAGAGCAAATACTAGCCGGGGCAGATGTTATACAATTATTTGATAGTTGGTCGGGCCTAATAAATAAGAAAAATCTAAAACAATTTTGCATTAACCCAAATAAAAATATTGTTAAAAAAATTAAGAAAGAATTTCCTAGTAAGGGAGTTGTATGTTTTCCAAAGGGAATAAAGAGGAATATTAACACTTTTATAAGAGAGGTGCGTCCAGACGGCATTAATCTTGATTATGATATAAATCTTAATGATTTAAATTTAAATAATGATGTGGTTTTTCAAGGCGGTTTAAACCCAAAATTTTTGTTAGGAAGTCAGCAAAAAATGTTTAAAGAAGCAAAAAGATATTTAGATTTTTTTAAAAACAGGCCTTATATTTTTAATTTGGGCCATGGAATTTTACCACAAACAAAACCTAAAAATGTTAAAAAATTAGTTGAGTTTGTTAGAGGTTATAATTTATGAGCTTTGACTTAGACAAAATCAATCACCCGAAAATAAAATTTGGCAAAACTGGCATTTTGCTTGTTAATCTTGGGACTCCAGATTCGACTAGTTGGTGGGATATTAGAAGATATCTAAAAGAATTTTTATCAGACACCAGAGTCATAGAGGTTAATCCAATTCTTTGGCAAATAATTTTAAATTTATTTATATTAACTTTTAGACCAGCAAAAACAGCACACGCTTACAAAAAAATTTGGATGAAAGAAACCAATGAGTCTCCATTAAGATATTATACAAAAAGCCAAACCAACAAACTAAACAAAAGAATAGGCAACAATTTTATTCTTGTAGATTTTGCAATGCGTTATGGAAATCCGAGCATTAAAAGCAAGTTAGATCTTTTGCAAAAAGAAGGATGTGAAAAAATTATTGTCTTTCCATTGTATCCACAGTACGCGGCAGCAACTACAGCAACCGTATGCGATGAAGTATACAGAAATTTAATTAAGATGAGGTGGCAACCTAGTTTGCAAACTATCCCTCATTACGAATCCGAACCTCTTTTTATTGATGCTCTTGTGAACAGTATAAAAAAGAAAATTTTAGAAATTAAATGGAAGCCAGATTTAATTTTAGCTTCTTACCACGGGATACCAAAAAAATATTTTACTAAAGGAGACCCGTACCATTGCTATTGTCAAAAAACCACACGACTTATCAAAGAAAAATTTAAAGAGATACCCATTGAGACGACTTTTCAATCAAGATTTGGACCAGAAGAATGGTTGACGCCTTATACGGATAAAACTTTAGAAGAACTTCCTTCCAAAGGAAAAAAAAATGTACTTATGATTTGTCCGGGGTTCTCATCAGACTGTGTTGAAACTTTAGAGGAAATAGCAATTCAGGGCAAAGAAAGCTTTTTAGAAAGTGGCGGAGAAAACTATGATGTTGTACCCTGCCTAAATGACAATGATGACCATATTCAAATGATGGAGCATATTGTTAAAAAATACTTAATAAACTAATGAGTTTATATTTAACACTTAAGGCCATTCATATCATCGCTGTAGTTTCGTGGATGGTTGGACTTTTGTATCTGCCAAGA
>Ga0194116_10003282_pt1 | contig 19666 bp, 17 predicted proteins | sample TA2MahsurfametaG_4_FD_148617 | JGI IMG/M metagenome (GOLD analysis project Ga0194116, IMG submission 148617) | Freshwater microbial communities from Lake Tanganyika, Tanzania - TA2015008 Mahale S9 surface | ecosystem: Environmental > Aquatic > Freshwater > Lake | place: Tanzania: Lake...
AAGCAAGCGAGCAGCATCTGCCTTCGCCTTTTCTTCTGAAGCTTTAGCTTCTGCTGCCGCTTTAGCAGCTTCAGCAGCCGCTTTCTCCTCTGCTACTTTCTTAGCAGCTTCTTGGGCCGCTTGAACCGCTGGGTCTAGACAGTCAGGTAAATCTGGGGGATAAGCCGCAGGTCCTCTGCAGATTTCTGCAAGGAACGCGAGATAAGGCGCGGTTTGTTGAAACGAGAATATAAACGCTCCCACGAGGAGAGCAGATGCCCATTTGTTGCGCATTAATTCCTAGATCTTATTTCGATCGCGCATTAACTCTTCTTTAAAGCGCTTTCCTTTGATGAATACAAATTCTTCCTCGTTCATGCGGTCAACTTCCGATTTTGGAGGTGCATAGCGAGTATCTCGCTCATTGGAATTCAATGGATCGTAAGGCTTGCCGCTATAACCGTAGTACTTCGGATATCCATACTTATAGCCGTATTCGTATTCCATCGCATCTTCAGGAATTTTGTTCAATATAACTCCAAGAACGAGGGCGCCAACCCCACGAATCGCATCTCGTGCGCCTTCGAAATGAGGAATCTTCGTGGATCCTGCATGTGAAACCAGAATTGCGCCATCGGTTTGGGTGGCGACAATTGCTGCATCAGTAATAGGAAGCAAAGGTGGGCAATCGATAATGATGTAATCAAATTTCGAACGCAGAATCGTGAGCAATTCTCTGAATCGACCAGACTCCAATAACTCTGCAGGATTGGGAGGAACTCGACCTGAAGCCAGCACCCGGAGATCAATTTCTGGGTGTTTTCGCATATGTTTTTTCACAATCGGCCAGGTCAACTTTGTTGGCGAACTCAATAACTCACTGAGACCCACAACTTTTGATGCAAACTCGAGGTAGATGGGAACTTTAGGCCGGCGAAGGTCTGCTTCGACGAGAAGCACTCTTTCGCCAGATTGAGTCAGAGAGATGGCAATATTGATTGCCGAAGTAGATTTACCTTCATTAGGAAGTGCGGATGTAATTACTATTGACTTTGGATTAACACCGGGATTAGCATGTTTGAGATTTGTGCGCAGAGTTCTAAACGCTTCAGTACGTGCAGCATAACGTCCGATTTGAGTGATTAGTGGCTTTTCATCTGCATTCACATCAAAACCTATTGCAGCAAGCAATGGAATCTCACCTAAATCATCTTCACTCTTAACTGTGTTATCGAGTAACTTTCTTAGGCTTGCAATTCCAAAACCTAATCCAAATCCCAATATCAAGCCCAGCGCATAATTAATGGACTTCTTCGGAGCGGCTGGAGCCGTTGGAGGAGTAGCAAATTTGGCAATCGAAACTTTGATAGGCGATTCAGTATCAATCTCTTGCAACTCAAGACTCTTCACTGTGATTCCAAACTGTTGAGCTACTGCATTTGCAATTCGAGCGGCTCGCTTAGGATTGGTATCGGTAACCTTTAACGAAATTAGTACCGTGTCTAATGGAGCAGATGCGGTGATGTTCTTAGATAACTCCTCAGCCGATATCTTGAGTTTGAGTTCTTTGACTACAGGTTCAAGATTTACAGGGCTATTAATAATTTGGGCGTATGACTTCACGCGCTGCTGAGAAAAACTTGAACCGGTCAATAGCGCAGAGATATCGACCGCGGACGCTGGTGTAGAAACAAAGAGCTGTGCCGAAGACTTATATATCGGCGTCATCGACATCGTTATAAAGAACGAAATAAGCAGGCCAAAAAGTGTCGTGACAGAGATCAAACGTCGCGACTGCACAAGTAATCGCCAGTAGGCGACCAGCTCCATAGGACCTACCTTGCAAGGGGAAGGCCTAAAAGTACCCCAAATCACATCTTTTGGCTAAGCAGTGAGTCTACAGAGAGGCGCCTTACCTACGTCATGTCCGTTGATAACGATGCCATAAACCCCAAAAGCCGCCACTACAGTGTGCGGCATGAGGATTGCCGTCGCTTGTCGCCAAAATAAGGCTCGCTCACCTTTCGCCGAACTCGTCATCCGCCACCATTTTCCCGAATCTCTGGTGACCTCATTTGGAACCGAGGTAACTGACGGAGAAGAGACCTCGGAGTTTGCCGCACTCACCGCCCAAAGGTGGGGACTTTCACCTATGAAAGAGCGAACGACTTCAACAGAGAAATTTATTCACGGACGCTTTTCACCCGAGCTCTTGATTGCTGCAGATCAATTAGTTCTCGATGCTCTGCACGATGCTCCTATTGCTTGTGAGCGACGCTCACTCACCGATGAATTGATTCATCCTGAACTTCGTCCGAGTGATCCAGATGGAATGGAAGAGTCTCACTTTGAGAGAGAACTTGCGAAAGTTTCCAATACGGTATTGAGAACCATATACGAATGGAAAGGTGTAAAGAACAAGTACCAAATCTTCGCATTCATCCCACGAGGAACTACTGATATTTCTCAAACAATCGCGCATGCCGTTTTTGAGGCAAATGCAATGGGAGCGACAATAATTGATAGTGATTGCAGGGCACCACACGGAATTGACCTTCAAGAACAAAACTTAACGCCCATAGATTTTGATTACACGCTCTCAATGCAGAACACTTTTCCTGTCTTGAAAGAGAATCAGGTTTTACGACACTGTCGTGAACTAGACAAACCAGAGAAATATTTCTTAAGTCAGAGCTGGAAAGGACTGGTAGATTTCTATGCCAAGACTCGCCCAGTAGTCATCATCACTTCTCCGCGCCGAAGTAAATCTCGCACCCTCCCAGATTCATTCTTATCCTCGTATTTCGCCGACTCCATTAGCGTTATCTCAAGTTGATTATGAGAATTAAGACCTTTGCACTTTCCATTTCTCTGATTATTGCCATACCAGTTCTCGCAATAGCGTGGAACTCATTTCAACTACTAAATACCTATCGCAACATTCCTGATACCCCTTTGAAGCCAAATCAAGTTATCGATGTAGGCGACGATCTCTTTCTGGATACCAAAGACTTGCTGCGTTACCTTTCATTACCTGGTATCAAACAAGCATCACAATTAGCAGGAATAGATATTTTTAAGATTAAACCTGAAGTTCTCTTCGTAGCCAAACACTTTCCCGAGCTCGCAGGTTTTGATCGACCCAAGAGATACATGCTCTCCTTCCAAAATTCCGCCGAAGCTAGGGGCACAGGCGGAATTCTCGGTGCGTATGCAGTTGTCGAAATCAATCGTGGAAAGCTCGAGGTAATAAAAGCTTCATCAAATGTGGGACTTCAGCACCTCACCACTCTGCCAATCAAGCATTCCGATGAATACTTTGAACTCTACGGAAATAATCCTGGTATCTGGCAAAACGCGAACCTCTCGCCGCATTTCCCATACGGTGCCATGAATTACCTAGAACTATGGCGCCTCCAAACAGGAGAAATTCTTGATGGCTTCATAGCAACCGATCCCATCGCACTGAGTTACTTTCTGAAGGCAATCGGAACTGTGACCTTACCCGACGGGTTCCAAATAGATTCGCAGAACATTGTTGAAGAGACGCTTAAAACTGCCTATAAGCGGTATGAAGAAGACAATATGGCGCGCAAAGAGTTCTTAGTGACAATTATGAAATCCACTTTTAGTCAACTTCTAGCAAGAGAATTCAGCGTACGTAAGATGCCAAAGGCGCTATCTCAATCTATCCTGGAGAATCGCCTCTTGCTTTACACCACTTCAAAAGATACCCAAGCAGAGAATGAAGAAACACGACTTGCAGGGTCTCTCAACAAGACTTTAGACAATCAATATCGTGTCGTTATTCAAAATACCGATGCCAGCAAACTTGATTACTACCTAGACCGAGAAGTTGATATCGAGACTTTAACCTGCTCGCCAAATCCAACCACCCAAGTAACCGTGTATCTCAAAAATCGAGTTGTGAATGCCCAAGATCTACCTCCATACGTACTAACAAGAGCAGATAAAGGAAAGCCAAAAGAGCTAGTCACGGGACAACATCGATTCAAAGTCTTCATTTATGGGCCTTATCAGTCCACGCTCATCGGAGGTTCTCTTGGATCGGGCGCAGAAGGTAATGCCCGTATAGGTTCTGAACGAGAGCGACCTATTTTTATCGAGGACATAGATCTGGCGCCCGATGCAAGTGAAGTAATCGTTGCTCAATTTAAAGGCGGTACAGGTAGCTTAACTTCAATTACTCAACCACTTGTCCGCCCGGAAATAATCAAAATAAAGGATAACTGCTAACTCTTTCGACGCAACCACTTTTCGTAAATCAGAATTCCAACGGTAGCTCCTAGAACATTTGAAATAATGTCCACCACATCTGAAACACGTCCCGGAATCCAAATCTGCGTAATTTCAATAAATCCAGAAATCAATACTGCGCTTAGAAGTCTCGAGATAACAGACCACCAAGGAAACGTCCACGAAACGAGCAAAGCAAAAGGGATCAAGAGTAAATAATTTCCGATGTAAACCAATGAAGTGTCTGCATAAAGAATCTTGTAAAAAAGATTGGCATGAGTGCGAAGAAACTCTTCTATCTCATCCGGATTTGCCGATCCCAACAATGGACGAGGAAATAGAATAAACAAAAGTAAAGTCAGTAAGTAAATTACAAGACCCAGAACAAATATTCTCTCTCCAAAAGTCTTATTTAGTAAGCACCGCGTCCTTTAAATACTGCCCCGATAGTTGCGATGATGATCCACAAGTCTCGAGTAAAACTCCAATTAGTTAGGTAATTTAAATCTAACGAGATGCTAGTCTGCAAATCTAAATCAGATCGGCCAGAGATTTGCCAAGGTCCAGTGATACCAGGTTTTGCATTTAGCCTTCTCTCATAGGTTGAGTTATAAAGACTCACCTCCCTAGTCAACGCAGGGCGAGGACCAACTACTGACATAGAACCATTTATCACATTAAAAAATTGAGGTAATTCATCGAGTGAGTATTTGCGAAGAATTCGTCCAATTGGGGTGACGCGTGGATCTTCTTTATTTTTGAAAATAACATGATCTCGTTTATGAATATTATCTACCTCTAATAACTTTTGATCAGCATCTTTAATCATTGAGCGGAATTTATAGAATCTAAAGGTTTTACCATTTAGCCCGACTCGGGTTTGAGAGTATAAAACTGGATAGCCACTTGAGATTAAAACTAGCAGCGCAATCAAAAGAAGAACTGGGCTCAAGATTATTAAAAGTACCATGGCAAAAAGTAAATCAAATGTACGCTTTATGATGCGCCAAGGTATTGAGATCGCTGATTTTTCAAAGGTTAAAAATGGAATGCCCTCTTGAGGGGTTGGGATTAACCAATAACCAAGGTTTCCTGAGTCCAAGGGAATCCAGTTGACATTTATTTCAAGATCTTCGCAGTAATGAATAAATTTTGAAAAATTCTTATCGGATTCCATACCAGGGAGCAAAAGAAGCTCATCAATTTTCTTATATCTTAAAATGCGGTCAAACTCCTCAATCCACTCACTTGAAATTTGATTACAAATAAGCCTTGATACAACTGAATAGCCTAAACTTCTATTTAGAATAATCCACTCGCCATGGTCTTTTAAATCTTTCGCTGATCTTCCTACAATCATCATTTTTGAGATTACTTTCTTTTTTAATATCAAAGGTTTAAGAATTAAGAAGTAAGTTATCAGACGCCCTAAAATTAAGTAGACCAACCCAGAGACCAACATTACGCCAAAGACAATTCGTGAAAAAGATGCCTTAAGGATAAATGAAATAAAGCCTAAAAAGAAAAAAAAGTACACAGATCTTTTAATAACTAATTGAAGATTTAATACAAATAAATTGGCGTGCTTAAATCTGTATATACCTGTGAGTAGAAATAAGAATAACCAGCTAAAGCTTATAAGGAGTAAAATACCTCTGTAATCAAATTGTGCTATTGAGGGCTTGGAATCTGTATCCAGGCTATTTTGAGGAAATCTAAATTGGAACGCGGTAATTGCTGAAAGACAGATACAAATAAAATCTGAAAGAATCAATACCGCTACAACTGAAAGCTTATTGTTCTCTTTCAATTGTTTAGATAAATTAGCCCACAAAATTGGCATATACTCCTCTAGTGACTAAATATTATCGTTAACCTCGGTCTATAGACTGCAAAATCAAGTTAGATGTTAGCCAAATATATAGATTCAGATGGGTTATCAGAGAAGTCCTGATAGCGGGTAGGGCTCATGGGCTTTATCTTGAGTTAAGAAGCTCCTGAACCCAGTTTAGATATTTTGCCCGCCCAACTTCTGGATCAAGGTGTTTTACGGCAAATTCTCTACCTAGCTTTGCCAATTGATCAAGCCTGCTCTGATTTTTACTTAACTCTTCAATTTTAGTCGCTAGTTTTTTTGGATCTCCTGCATCGACTAATTCAGCCACACCTTCTAAAAACTTCCATGTAGCACCACCTCGTGGGACTGCGGCAAGTACAGGGCGCTCGCTATACAAATAAGAGGTTAACTTACTTGGCAAGCTCATCTCCATTTGGGTACTTCTTTCATTAACTAATAACAGATCAGCGGCTGAAAGTAGCGCTGAGTAATCCTCATCAGGTACTGCACCCATTACTGAGATATTTTCCTTCCCAGCACACATTTGTTTTAATGTATTTTCTTGATTTCCATGTCCAACTAGATAGATCTTGATTACTGAATTACGTCCTAAGGCTTCAGCTGCCTTGACTACATTTTCTAGATCCTGCTTAGCCCCTATATTGCCGGTATGGATAACAACAAACTCACCTTCTGCCCAGCCAAATTTCTTACGTGCAGCTGCTTTGTCGATTGGAGCTATAGATCTAGCAGAGTAGTTAAGAATTTGACTCACTCTTTTTGGTTCAACCCCAAGCCCAATTACTACATCTCGCATTGCAGGGGATACAACCACCAAACTATCAGCGCCACGCAAGGCGCTACCTTCGACTAAGTGCGCAACCTTAGAAATAAGTGCACCGCCACGTAATCCAGATTGCTTAGCTCCTGCTCCTGATAAATCCTGCACAACCAAGCCAAAGGGTGTACCAAACCTCTTTGCAATTCTATTTCCAATTACACCCGCAGCAACAGTTGGCATACATGCGATTACTACATCAAACTCATTATTTTTAAAGCGCTTTGATACTCGCCTGAGATTCCACCACAACGAAAACTCAAAGCGAATTCGAAGTAGCGCATTCATTTTTGGCGGCACTAAATGTTTAGCACGTATTACCTCAACTCCATTATGGGAGTTAACGCCTTCGCCAAGATGAGCAAATTCTTCAGGAACCTTCCACCAGGGATAATGCGGCAAGCTTGTTAATACCGATACTAGGTGACCGTGTGCCTTTAAATTCTTTGCCGGATCAGTTGTATAAACAGATATTCCTGTTGGCTCTGGCCAATAATTAGTGGCGACAATTAATACAACCATCCTAAAGTGATTATTTGCTCGATAATTTAGTTAGAATATCTAACTGAAGCAAGTTTCCGTCAGAATCCTGTACTCCGCGGTAAACATCAATTACCTCATGACCTGAGATTGACAGCAAACTTAAAATAGGAAACAAAGTGATTTCACCTTCATATAAAGGTTGAAGTGAGACCTCCAAGTAGCACAATGGAATTTTCGTAAGTGACTCAGATGCTCCCTTCAGGACCTCAGCTTCGTATCCTTGAACATCAATTTTTAGTAGGAGTGATCGTGGATCAATTCCAAGTTTATTCAACTGAATATCTAAACTAGAAATTTGAACTGTCTGATTTGAAATCACCTTAGATTCTGGAAAATTTGAGATATGAAGACTCTTCATATCTAATAGCGATGAACTTAAGCCATCGTTTCTACTTACATTCATAGTTAGCTCAGATTCACTTGATCCAAGGCCGAGTTGAATAGCTTTCCAAGGTTGACGATTCTTTATGGTTCTCAATAGTGCATCAAATGATTCAGCAACTGGTTCGAAAGAAACTAATTGACCTTTATATCCGTGGCGGCGAATATCGAGCCCAAACTGGCCTACATTCGCACCTACATCCACAACACAATTAATTTTATAATTCTCAATGTTTTTCACAAGCGAGTCAAAGGGGGAGCATGAAGCAGATTTTAAGGACAATGCTCGTTCACGGACAGAACGTGCGATAGAATTAGTGCGTAGTTTTTTTCTAGCATTCATTGATTAAGCAATCCAATTTCAATAGTTAAGGTATTAAGTGGACTAATCATGAGAAGTCTAACTTAATTAATGCGATTAGATTCTTCCATTTGATGGCGATTCCTGACCACTCCAATTCCTCTCGAGCGGCATGAATTGCAGCTTCACGGTAAGTATTTGCATCCCCCTCAAGAATTTTCAGTATTGCAGTGGCGATGGAGTCTGAAGATAACAAATCCAAAACTTCTCCTGCTTTGTATTTCCGAACAATATCTGATGTACCTACGAATTTGGAAACTACACATGGGACGCCTGAACTCAAAGCTTCCGAGACAACTAATGCAAAGTTCTCATTCTGTGATGGTAGGACCAGTAGCCTTGATGATAGGAGCAATTTCTCCATGTCTGACTTTTCAATCCAATTATGAAAGACAATATTTTTTTCAACTTCTAAGTTTCTGGCAATATTTTTCACCTCATTAATCTCACTTTGGCTACCAGAACCTGCAATATCCAATACTATTTCTGGATATCGTGAGACCACTTGGCTCATGGCAGTGATCAATAGCGGAAGATTCTTCTTCTTATCAAAACGACCACTGAAAATTATCCGAAGATTTTTTCCGGCAGCATCAACGTTAGAATTGAATAGATTAACCTTGATATCTGAACCATATGGAATTAAGACAGATTTTGAGCGCAAGTGTTTCTTTAAATCCGATTTTTCGCTTTCGCAAGTAACAAGAATTGCTCTGGAATTTTGTAAAATTCTAGAAATGATTAATTTCTTTGCAATTAATTTTATGAACCTACTGTCTGATTCATGATAAGTCGTCAATGAGCCATGTGGGAATACTATGTATGGGATATTGCGCTTCTTTGCAAATCTGTAACCAATGTATGTGCTTAAAGTGTAAACCTGGTGAAGCACTACAAGTGAAAAATTCAAATCACCTTTTAATTTCCTAGTAAAATTAAAATTCCAACCCAACCCATATGGATTTCTAAAAAATGAATTAGTCCAAGCAACATGAACTCCAGATTGCATCATTCTCTCAACTCGCGGCATTGCCATTCGGATTGAATCCCTACAATTTCCGAATGAGATGACACTCGATTCAATGTCGTACCTTTTAAGATTTGTGGTGATAAGTTCGATGCCAGCAGGAACTCCCCCAATTTTTGGATTAAGTTCACATACAAAGTTGAGTACCGCCGTAGTCATTAATGTCACCTATACTCTTCTCGGTATAAGAGTTTACTACTAGTTAGTTTGCTCTTTGGCTCAAGACTTCGTTGGTTTTTGAACGAGCAAAAAGCATTGTGTACAACAACCAAAGGGCAATAGACACCGAACCTTGTCCGAATAGCTCTCCACCAACAAATTGTGGTCCAGTTGCGCAAATCGGCTTGGTACTGGCACTCACTTGACATACTCAATTCGCGGCGAGATTCGACGCAACATTGCTCTGAAGAATCTCATAACTACAGCAAAAAAAAGTTCAGGCAATGCTGGAGTGCGACCAATTATCTTTATAGCTATTTTCTTATGCTGTTGTTTAACAAGATACTTATAACTACTAGACCCAGTGATCGATTCGTCATGGATTCTGAATTCTCCCAGTACTTTTCTCGTACGATGTATGCTGACTCCTCGAATTGCTAGATCAACTATGAGCTCACCGTCCCACGATATTCTATTTTCCACATTGAATTTGATTTCACGCAATGCACTAGTGCGAATAAAAGTCGCTTGCTGGTATACAACAGAATATCCAAAGGCATATCCTTTCAACGAAAAATTCATAGAAGGTAAAACTCTGACAACAGAACCAGATGCATCGATTATATTAATCGAACCATGGAGAATATCGCATTCCGGATTTTCAGAAAAATACTGACGGACATATGACAAAACACCTGAAAGAAGTCGGTCATCTGCATTTAAACAATAAAAAATGTCCTGATCCAATTGTTGCAGGGCGAAATTCAAGCCGTCAGCTGGTCCATTGTCTGAATCAACATAAATTGTCTGCAGAATTGATGTTTTCTTTGAATCAATTATTTGTCGAGAATTATCAATAGAACCACAATCATATACAATATATTTAGCTGGTTTCTCTGCCAAAATTGAATCAATTGCTTCGATCAAGTATTTACCTTGATTTTTACTTAATGTGATTACACCGATTGAAGAAGCCATTTTCTCCCCCTTGGCTCGATTAATAAAAACAAAAGCACTACGTCAAAAAAAACCAAGATCAATGGTATGGATTGGATACCATATTGATTTTGAACTACTGGTACACAAATTATAGCAAAAATCGAAAGTGTAAAATTGACGAATCCTATTCGAAAAAGACGATTTAAATTGTAAAAATCGCGAGAGATAAGCCATACAGTGCTATCGAAAATATATTGAAATGCGATCAAACAAATCAATTTCTGATTTATATCAGATAAAGAGGCAAAGAAATTAAGCCAAACAAGTGGTGCTATTAATAACAGGAATAAAGCCACGCTAATAAGAAGTAACAACGGAAAAATCAATTCTTTGAACCTCAATTTATCATAGAGAGAAGAATTTAACACTCCTTTTATCAAAAGTCTCTGCATAGATCCAGTAGCTAGTGAGCCACCGACCATAAGTATTGGTGCAACCAACATTTTTGAAATTTGAAAAATGGTAAATGTACTAGTAGATAAAATCACGCTCAATAAGAGAATTAGAATGTTTGCATACACTACATTTGAGAGCACAAAAAATAAACTGCCGATACTTTTTTGAAATGTTCTAATTATAGAAGTATCGTGTTTCTCTTGAGAGTAGAATTGCTTGTCTATTGTAGGTGCTCTGACTACGAGAGTTATCAGAGATCCAGTTCTACCTATCAGAGATACTGCGAAAACCAAATAAATTGATGGATGAATGATTAGTAGCAAAATCTGTACAAAAACCTCACAAACACGATAAATTAGAGTAATTGAAGTTGCACGTTCTTCAAGATTAAATACTTGAAATTTCATGATGAACAAATGCTCAAGCAGAATCAAGAAATTTGTTAAGAGCCCAAGTAATAACAGTACCAAATATTGATTGACCGAATTCTCTTTGCCAATCGGCACCCATCTTAATGTTAGCGCTAAAATTACTCCTATGACTAAACCGGAATAATTCATGTAAATAACTGCTTTTTTCCATATTCCAAAGTGAAATAATCTCGTATGTGTGTAAATATTAGTCATTACAACTCTGAAATGATTAAGAAAACCCCAGTTGGCTAACAACAACAAGGAAGTAAAAGCGTTTGCCGTAATCCAAAATACGTAAGTGCTATTTCCTAATCTTGAGATAATAAGAGGTGTGATAACAAAATTACCTGCAGTTACTATTACACTTTGTGACAGATATAAACCCGAAAGAAAATAATACTTTGCTAAATTTCTCAATCTAATTATGACATTATTCATATTGAATTATAGAACTTAATTAAATTGGGAGTGTAGTCTTTCTCTAACTGCGCTATTAATTCGACAGCGTTAATACTCATCGTTTCACGCAGGTCTGCTTTATCTTCAAGCACTTTGATACACTCAACAATCTCGTTTGGTGAAAAGATTGACACATCCACAAGTGAATTTGAATCCATAATCATTCCAGCTGCTCGCGTAGTTAAAACAATAACGCCGGCATGCATAGCTTCTGCAACAGTTCTTGCCGACCCTTCTCCGCGTGTAAGAAAAAGAAAGTAGCGCGCAGATGATAAATATTCCTTAATCTCATAAAAATCACCACTAGGTAGAATTTGAACATTAGATTTCTCTGATAGGGAATTTCTAATTTGATCAACGTTTGCGTCCCAGTGGCCTACTATTTTAACGGGAATGGAAGTGGGCAACAAATCTATAACATCAAGGAATTTATCAATGCCTTTTCTTAAATTTGCAGTTCCAAAATAAATTAACCCTTGCCGGTCCATATTTGTTGCTTCGCGCAACATTTGCGAAAATTTCTCATCAATAGGTGGCAGCAGTACTTTCAAGTTTCTAAAGTCTCCAATTTTTTTGAATGTATCAATGACAAATTCACTATTAACAACAATATTGTCAGATGCTGTTAGATCATTTAGCATTTTCATTTCAATTGTAAATCTACCCAGAAATTCATCTTCGAGCCTTTGGTCGCTCATAAAATCATACAATGGGTGTGGGAAAGAATGGTCTACAACAACTTTAGCGCCAATATTTTTAGCATATGCAATGGATTTATTCCCGCAACCAGAGCGTACATGATAAATCAAGTTTGATACATCTTTTTTCCTCCGCAAAATATGAATCGCCTTCAAATCAAAAAACATTAAAGACATCGCATAAAAATACTTGGAAAGGCAATTGAAAATCTTATTTCTTCCTAAGTAGGTGCCTAGTTGCCAAGAAATTTCACCGAATATAGATTCATGTTTTGGAATTAAGTCATTTAGGCCATTAACTCGTCCATTCAATCTGTTTTCTGATGGCAAGAACAATTGAATTAACTTACTGGGCAAACTTTTTGAATTAGGAACCAAACCAGAAATAGTCTCGACAGCTATTCCATAGCGAGCAATGTTTTGAGCGGTTTGATGTAGAAAAAATCTACTTGGGCCTATATTTATGATGCATAAAATCTGCCTATTCAACATTCAGCGAATCCTTGGATAGATTAGTCCTGTACACAAAAAAACATACTCCTACGGTAACAGCTAAATTCATCCTGGATCCGGACCCAAGAGGTGAAAAAAAGAAAGCCCATAAGAAATTTATGTGCAGGTATCTTGCAAGTAAGCTTAATTTAGACTTCGAAGTTCTCATTTTGTTGACCGAATTCCATTTTAGCATTTGAAAAAATAAATACAGCAAAAGAATTATGGAGAACAACCCACCCTCCAGCCAAGCCCCAAAAAAAATACTATGTTGTGGTGTTTTTCCAGTTCTAGTCAGCGATTGATAGGCAGCAGTGTTTTTGGAGGTAATTCCGTATTTTGACTCAAGATCATAGGTGTTTATAAGTACTTCCTCTGAGGGACTTGGATTACTTCCCAAGCCAAAGATTGGAGACTCAACTATCGAAGCCCACTCATATATTAACTCACTCCTCGCAACAAACAGTATTGGACCAGTGGAATACTGCTGCTCGGCTTTAATTTGTTGGTCACGGCCAAATTTTCCAGTTAACGAAGCATCGCGAATCAAGTTGTTTGCTGTATTCGCAAGTAACAAAAATAGGAGAAGAAACACCAACGAACGTAAAATACTACGCGAAGAACTGAAATTCAAAAATCCGATCGAAGTTAGAATCAAGATCACTCCTAGACTTCTCGATCCAAGAACGATTGAAAAAAATCCCAATAAACTAATTAAAAAGAATTTAAGCATCGGCTTTCTTTTCATACTTCCAATGAAAATAAGAAACAATAAACTAAAGGACGGACCGAAGTAGAACTTCCACCAATCACCAGCTGTCTCAGAACTTAGAGCCTGAAGAAAAACTAAACCATATGAGAGTGAATAACCATACAAATAACTTACAAATTTCTTCTCTTCATTCTGGTAGCAATTAAGCAATGCAAGGATTATAGCTGTAAGTACAAAAATCTGTGAAATTGATTTAACGGTATCAATCTTTTCAGATTCTCGGTAAAAATCTGTAAAAGTCTGTGCAGTTAACCAGATAAAGCCAAAAAAAATAATACGATTGGTTATGGTTTTCTGCACATAATCCATTGCTTGCCTTTTACTAAACAAATAGGCAATTAGTTGCAGAATTATCAAAATTTCTGCAACTATCACAAGGCCAATAGCGCGGAAGCCAATCGCATTGGTGAGCCCTAAAAGGACATATTTAATTTCAAAGCCATTCTCAAAAGAATTTCTCGTTAGTTTAATTATTTTTCTTGTCATACAGATTAGTTTTTTAGCGAAGCGTCAATTTGCACAGAAGAAATCATTTTTTGTATAAAAGCCTTTTGTTTCGCTTGACTGAGATTGAGTTTGTTGAAAATAATTGGAAGTTGAATTTTAACTATAAGTTCCAAATCTTTGATGACAAGCTGTTCTCTCTCCATTTTCTTTTTTAGATCCGAGTGCACTCTATAGAAAGTAATTATTCGAAATGAGCGAATTAAAGATCCTGTCATTAGTACATTTTGCCACAGCACCCAATCACACCATATTGAATATTCTGGATTCATGAAGTTTATCGCTGAAATTTTTTCGCGATGAAAAACCCCTCCAGCTAGATTAAAAGGGTTTCTCAAAACGGATTTGAGCAGATATCTTCTTGAGTTTAAAACATACTCAATGGGGATTGAGAATGCTTTGACGAACGATTTACTTTTATCTCCGAAAACTCCTACGCGGAAAATGTATGCTGTTGCTGCTACGTGTTTTTTAGCAATTTTTTTGAAAGTTTTTACAAAATTAGGATGCAGTTTATCGTCGTGTGCCAAGAAATGCACATAGTCAGAATTACTAAGACTCAGTCCGTAGTTCCAATTTTCTGCAACTCCAAGTACTCGTTCTGTTTGATAAAATTCAACGTTGGATTTTCCTACCGCCCAAGTTTTCATAATCAAAGCAGTTTGGTCCGTCGAACAATTATCGAGTAGAATTACTCGTTCCGGTTGTTCATTTAGATTGTCAATCGATTCTAAGGCTTCTCGAATAAACTGCTCTCCATTAAGCACTGGGATTACTACATCTATCGTTAGTTGCAATTGAGAATCAACTGTTTTCATAGTTTAATAGTACTGTAGGGAGGGAAAAATGTATGAAATTATTTCTAGATGTGGCTTAGAAGACTAAAACTTGGGGCTCGGTGCTTGAAATTTACTTATCCATCGACTCGAGTTTTCCATACTTTAATTTATGCTTGTCTTGCACCCTTTACAAGAGGTTTGAAGTGCAACTAAAATTTGTACTTAGATATTTAGATTTGTAATCTCTATTTTTTCAATATTCGTTTATTGCTTTAATTAAACCCAAGTTATATAATTGGACTTTGAAGGACTCGTACTCTCGGCTCGGTGATTAAGAGTTACCAGGTCGCGCGCAACAAATTCCTCTACTGCTTTACTTCTTGGTTGCCCAGAAATTCTCTGCATTTTCATCGATCTTCGAGAGTAGCCTCTCAGCAACAGTAGACTCTTTTGCTCCCTTGGTGCGGTTGGTTATAGTTCAGCATGAGGATTTACAGCAGAATAATCTCTGCAAGTCGAAATATGTCACTTCTGTCACTTTTTTGGTTTATTTCTTGCTATCCGTTTAGAAAACTAAAACGTCTGCTGGATGACCGAGCTGTGGCGAGGGTTGACTCTTTGCAAGATAGATTCACACTAATTTATCGGCGCAATGCTTGGGGCTCAAAAGAAAGTATCAGCGGAAGTGGTTCATCTCTAGCAATGACAAAGCCTATAAGATTCTTTCTGCCAATTCTCTTTGAAAGATTTGAAATAAAGTCAATACTTGATGTTCCATGTGGGGATTTTAATTGGATGAAATTAGTGGATTTGAATGGCATTTCATATTTAGGTGGAGATATCGTAGAACCCTTAGTGGCTGATTTGAATAGAAACTTCTCTTCTCAACATATCTCTTTTGTGCAATTCGATTTAACGATTGACTCATTTCCAAAAAGTGATTTAGTTTTGAACAGGGATTGCCTATTTCATCTTTCATATCACGATATTGAATTAACCCTTAGTAATTTTCTAAAGTCAGGAAGTAAATATTTTCTTTCTACATCCCATGAAAATGGGGGTAAATTCATCAATACAGATATCCGAAGTGGTGGTTTTCGCCTAATTGATTTATTCGATAGTCCATTCTGCTTCCCAACAAATTTTCATTTTGAAATTCCCGAACGGGGCGAAGGCACAATGCCACCTAGAAGGCTTTACTTGTGGGACAGAGATCAAGTCAGTGTTGGGCACAAGAATTTAAAGGTCTTTCTTGGAAATTGAAAAGTTTGAAATATAATCGTTTATTGGGTCCTTTGAATATTGAAAAACGCGAATGTGGGTTGTGAGGGGATTGAACCCCCGACCCGGTGATTAAGAGTTACGCCACGAGGGTGGCAACAGCTCTCAAAAACTATCGAAATTGCCCCAAACCGATTGATTTGAGCGTCATCATTTAGTTGTTTGCTCAGAATAGGCCAATTTTGATTGTTTCGGAAGGGTCTTTGTTGCTATCGGGCTGCTTACAAAAGTGAGTTTTTAAAAGTTAGAGCTGTCATTCCGAGTGTTAGGCCTAGAGTCTGGGCGAAGGTAGAGCAGTTGAGTAGAGTGAAATAGTGAAAACCCTGCTAATCATCCTGGCAATTCTGGTTATCTTGTTGGTGGCTAAGAATGGGTCTAGTAAAAGCAAATGATTAAAATCCAAGTTGATATGGAGATGTGCCAACACTACGGCCAATGTGTTTACGAAGCCCCCAACATTTTTCAGTTTAATTCAGAGGATAAACTCGAATTCATCGCAACAGCTGATGACGCTGAACTTATTAATGTTAAAGAGGCTGCCGATGTCTGCCCAATGCAAGCCATCACCATAGCAAAAGTCCTCGAGTCCGAGCGATAAGCGAGGCTACTGCCTGGCTTCAAACCCCCGCGGATATAAGTGACCAGATAGGGCAGGGGATAAGTCAGTCATTTAAGGGTGGGGGGTTAGCCAAGCTTGGTCAAGGTTAGAATTTGTTAACGATTTGAGAAGGAAGGCCTTTCAATGCAAAAGTGGCAGGGTTCTAGCGGACTATGACCACCACTGCAGAAGGCCGAGTTTTCTCGTTAATTAGAGCTTTAGAAGTTGCATGTGCTTGATATCAGTTTTTACCTCGGTTGAACCAGCTTTTCAGCCTACGGTAGATATTCTAAGCGCCCCCCCAGAACGCTAAACTGTGATCATGAGCTTAAGTCAAAAAACAGCCTTAGTCCTAGGCGGTGGTGGATTTATCGGAAACGCTATGGTTACTAGATTAAAGAAAGAAAATTACTGGGTCAGATCGGTTGATCTTAAATATCCAGAATTTTCTACATCTGAAGCGGATGAATTTATATTGGGTGATTTAAGAGATGTTTTATTAGTAAAGAGTGTTATTATTTTAAATAATTTATTTTATAGCAATGAAACTTTTGATGAGATTTATCAATTTGCTGCAGATATGGGTGGTGCTGGGTTTGTGTTTACTGGCGATCATGACGCAGAAATTATGCACAACTCAGCAACTATTAATTTAAATGTCCTTGAAGTGTTGCGTCAATTAAATGAAAAATTAAATCTTAATAAAACTAAAATTTTTTACAGCGGTAGTGCCTGTATGTATCCAGAGTACAACCAGAATGATCCGGATAATCCAAATTGCGAAGAGTCAAGTGCGTACCCGGCTAATCCAGATAGTGAGTATGGCTGGGAGAAATTATTCAGTGAGAGGCTTTACCTCAGTTATTCTCGCAATTACAAAATTCCAGTCGCGGTTGCTAGATATCACAACATCTATGGCCCACTCGGTACATGGGTTGGTGGGCGAGAAAAAGCACCTGCTGCAATATGTAGAAAGATTGCAAAGCTTGATAAAGAAGGTGGTGTTATCGAGGTTTGGGGTGATGGATTACAGACGCGTTCATTCCTTTATATTGAAGATTGTATAAATGCAACCAGAAGACTAATGGAATCTAATTTCGCCGGCCCGGTAAATATTGGATCTGAAGAGATGGTTACAATTAATCAGCTAGTTGAGTACGTTTCTAAGATTGCAAATAAAAAAGTTGACCGAAAGCATAAATTAGATGCCCCACTTGGCGTTAGGGGAAGAAATTCTGATAACCGATTAATTGAAAAAGAATTAAAATGGAAACCTGAATGGACTTTAGTCGAAGGGCTAACAGAAACCTATGCATGGATAAATGATCAAGTGAGGGTATCAGTTTAAATGCGAATAGTGGTCCTGGATTATTCAGGACACATTCCTCAAGCAGATTTGGCTCGTAATTTTGCCAAACTTGGCCACAGTGTTCGACACATATACTGTTCAGATTATGTCTCTGGTCGCGGTGCAGTTGATCGCCAATCAAGCGATCCAAAGGATTTAGAGTTTCTTAATATCTCAATTAAGAAAGATCTCAATCGATACAACCCCATAGAGCGCCTAAAACATGAGATAGCAGTTGCAAATGCATTCTGGCTGAAAATTCAAGAGTTTAATCCAGACCACACTATTTTCTCAAATGTCCCACTTTTTGCAATGTCGCGGTTGGCTAAAAAAATGAAGAGCAATAATCGCCCTTACCTTTTTTGGTGGCAAGATGTCTACAGCGTTGCGATAGGGGAGGCCTTCAGAAAATTGGGTCCGCTTGCGTGGCCATTAAAACAGTATTTGATTAGATTGGAAAAAAAAATTCTAAGAGACGCTAAGTCTGTAATTGCGATCTCTTCTAACTTTGAAACTATTTATCGAAATTGGAAACAAGATATGAAGAAATTTTCAATGTATCCAAATTGGACACCAATAAACTTATTTCTACGCAAAGAGCCTTCGATGGTAAACGTAACTCAAAAGATAGCTGTTTATGCCGGAACGCTTGGTATGAAGCACCGGCCCGAACTTTTAATCCACCTTGCCGATAACGCAGAGTTCAAGAAACTTGGTGGAGTAGTTGTTGTTGTGAGCCAAGGACAGGGAAGAGAATTACTTGGAAAACCCAGTAACATTAGAGAAAATATCGTACTAAAGGACTTTTTAACAATACCTGAGCTTGGCCAATTATTTGCCGATGCTTCAGTCTTTCTCGCAGTACTTGAGTCCAAAGCCTCCAATTTCTCTGTGCCATCTAAAATTATGAGCTACTTAAGCGCTGGGAAGCCAATTGTTGCCTCGATTGACCCGATAAATGCAAGTGCAAAAATCTTAGTAGAAAACAGTGCTGGAATCGTAATCCCACCAGATGCGCCAATTGCCGATTTTAGTCAAGCAGTTATCAAAATAATCTCAAACCAAAATTTGCAAATTTCAATGGGCAAAGCAAGCACACAGTATGCTTTGAAAAACTTTGATGGCAAAAAAGCGGCATATTTCTTTTTACAACGTATTAAACAAAATACTTGTTTATAGTCTTTATCCTTACTAGTTGTTTTTTGCCTAACGCTGAGGAAATCCTTTGTATTTTGGATTCGTGCAGATGGGGGTAGTTTTCTATAGGGCGGATACTTCACATTCCGAATCTCTAATTGATTGCCCAGCCATGATTCGTGTTCTCTTACAACTTTGCACCACTTCTGTGGAAAAGAATCCAATATGCCCGACACCAGCTTGGCAAGTTGAATGTCTTGCGAACCATCAATGATCAACTGTCCAGTTACGGAATTGCTTATCCACTCAACCGCTAGGACAGGAGTTTCATGGATCTCGGACATACGCAACATAGCTTTAAGTAATCTGGTGTTTATAGAACAAATTCCAGTATGTACTCCGTGCTTT
>Ga0194116_10003284_pt1 | contig 19662 bp, 19 predicted proteins | sample TA2MahsurfametaG_4_FD_148617 | JGI IMG/M metagenome (GOLD analysis project Ga0194116, IMG submission 148617) | Freshwater microbial communities from Lake Tanganyika, Tanzania - TA2015008 Mahale S9 surface | ecosystem: Environmental > Aquatic > Freshwater > Lake | place: Tanzania: Lake...
ATCCCCAATCTAACATTTTTTCAAATTTATTCTGACAAGAAAAAACTTCTGTATTAATTAGACAAGTATTTAATTTAAATATATTCATTTAATTTTTAAAAGATTCAATATGTTTTATATAAATGAATTTTTTCAATAAATATTAATTAAATTAATATAAAAAATTATATTATCTTTAATTTCAAATGGAGTCCAAGAATAAAAGCAATATTGATCAAAAAAAATTTCAACCTAGTGTTTCAAATTCACAAGACCTACCAGGAAATGAAGGAAATGATTTTAACAATCACAATAATGAGCACAATGTTTCAGAAATTTATCAAAATTACGCATATAGTAATTTAGAAAATACGAACCAAGAAAATGATCTGTATGGAGAAACATTTAATTCTTCCTATCAAAATTACAGCTATTCAAATCAAATATATGGACAAAGTTCTCCAAAAGAGAGCGTAAATACAGATACAAATAAAGCGACTGAAGGAAAGCCAAATCTTGATTTAGGAGACAAGCCTTGGCACAGAGCTGCAAAAGACCCCACAATTATTCAAAAAGGAACTGAATTATTTGTTGGTAATTTATCAATGGATACAGTTGAAGAAGATTTATATGAAAGTTTTCAAGAATGCGGAGAAATAATTGATGTGAGTAGAATTAATAAAATTTTAATTTTAAATATTGGAAAACTCGAATTTTTAGTTATTAAATCAAAGCTTAATTAAGCCAAAAACAAAAACCTTTATTCATTTAATTTTAATTAGATTCGCATACATAAAAATGAACAGAACAAAAAATGCTATGCATTTTTGAGATTTGAGAATAAAGAGATGATTAAAAGCGCACTTAACAAAAACCTTAGCTTAATTAAGGGTAGAAAAATAAAAGTAACAAAAAGCAATGAAAATTCAACGATTTTCATAGGAAATATAAGGAAAAATTGGACCACAAGCGATGTAGAACTTAAAGTCAGAAGAATTGTAAGAAATTTTTTTATTTTAAACTTAATAGTTTCCAAATTGCGAAAAAATTGAACATTTTTTGGATAATACAAATCAAGGAAGAAATAGAGGATTTTGCTTTGTTGTTTTTAAGAACAGAAATGAAGCAATAAAGGCTTTGAATTACGTAAATTCCAAAGGCGGAATTAATATTGATGGAGTTCCTTTGACATGTGATTGGGCTGACATAGTCGATGAAGACGATAATAATTCAAGGCAAATATTTGTTTCTGGTTTAAAAGATAATGTAGATGAATTCAAAGTCAAAGAGGCCTTTTCAAATTATGGAAATGTAAATTATTATTTTATTTTTTTAATATATTCTTATTTTAACTTTAAAAAATATCATTTTTATTAATTGAGTCTAATTATTTATTCTAATGAATATCTAGATTACAGATCTTATATTATCCAAAAACCATAAAACCTCAAAAAGAAAAGACCTTGCATTTATTACCTTTGAAACAAATGAAGAAGCAAGATATGCAACAGAAAAATATGACAAATACGCTCATAAAGACGATATTGGAGAAAATATTACAGTGTCTTTAGCTTTCTCTCAACAAGCAATGCAGACAAAAAAGAAAATTAAAGAAAATCGAAAAAAAACTCATATTCCTAATCAAATTGGTATGCCAACTAATCAGAAATATAATCCAGGATTTAATCCTCATATGCCAAATATGACAACTCAAGTAAATATGCCAGATACCAAAAAACACAATATTGTTCCTCAACAGCCTCATTATCAAAATAATCCTATGATACCTCAAAATAATATTAATTCAATGCCACAAATTAATCCTCAGGTAAATATTCCTGGTTATAGCATTATGCCAAATATGAGTAATCTAGGAAACCTTCCAAATATGAATAATACAATTAATCCATTAAACCCGATGCAAAATAAGCAGATGATTCCACAACAAGTTTATCCTCAAACAAACATTCCTAATTATGGAAACCCTATTTCAAATATGAATCCAGCTCAACAGAATATGCAAGCAATTCCACAAATGAATCAAATGCAGCCTCACAATATGAATCCCATTCCTCAAACCAATCCTAATCCAAATATGGGAAACATTTATCCTGGTGCAGTTATGCCGAATCAAATGAATCCAAATTTACAGTCTAATCCAAGTATTCCGCAAAATCTTAATCAAAACCAACTAATGTATTTAATGGGATATAATCAAACAGGGTACAAATAGGTATAAAATAATTTTTTTATTTTTAATTATTTCCTTACAGGTATTTAAGGAAAAATAAATATTTTTTTATTTGTTTGCATTTAATTCATCCTTATTTAGAATTTGTAATTTGTAAAAAAATCAAAGTGATATATTTACTATATGCTTAATCTCTTATTAGTAAATTCATAAGATGATTTTTGATTTTAAATTAATGATGAGAAAAGGAATTTTTAAATTAATTTATAAGAGCATTATTTAACGAAACTGTTAACTGTTTATATAAATATGAATTTAACTTGAAGTTTTTAAATAAATAAAATAAGAAATATTCTTAAAAATTAAAATCAATATTTAGATTATTACCTTATTAAGTCTTTAATTAGAATATTTTGTAATCTTTATTTCAATTTCAATATTATTTTATAAAATTATAAAACAAATAAAAATGAAAAAAGGATCGTAATACTCTCTTGTTCTTCATCATAATTTAACTTTGTGTTTTAAAATTGTTATCATTATTATAAAATTTAAAAAAAAAATTTTCCAATTTTAAATATTTTTCTTTGTTAAAAGAATATCCTTTAATTTTAAAAAACAATAGGTTTTATGTGTAAAAGCTAGAAAATGAAGACTTCGCTTGCGATTCTCAGATTTACTAAATCAGAAAATTTAATTGATTTCATTCAGAAAATTTAGATAAGTTCGAATATTAAATATTCAAAAAAGAATTTTGAGCTTTCTATTATTTGGATATTAAATTATGCTTTAATATTCCAAATATTAACTGTGCACATTTAATAATTAGAAAATAATTCCAAATTCTGTGAAAATAAAAAATATTAATTTTTGTATCATCTTATCATTCAAAGAGTAATAATATAATGAATGCTTTGTTATACATCCTTCATAAACTTATTACAAATAACTTATTTTTATAGTATTTAAATTTTGAAGTCAATAGAAAAATTATATAAAAAATGTGGATCTCTTGCATTTAGAATAGTATAAATATAAGGATCAAGAGAAAATACGAATGAAGGAAAAAAATAAAAATAAATTCAATTTAAAATTTATATATTATAAAGAATGAATAAAATCAAATATTTCTAATTATTATAAAAATGCAACCAATAAAACCAAAAAAAGCAAGATGCATTCTTGTTATGGGTGGTCCTTGTTCTGGAAAGGGTACCTACTGTAAAAAGCTTGCTGATGAATTTGGATTAGTTCCCTTATCAGTAGGAGATGTTTTAAGAGAAGCAAGAAATGTACCTGACGAAGATGGTATAAGATTAGATGGTTATATGAAGGAATTTGAGAGGTCTGGAAAATTAATGCCAATGGAAGAAATAGCAATTTTCCTTGAAAAAGCTATATATAAACCTGGCTGGGAAGAGAAGATTTTTTTAATTGATGGTATGATCAAAGCCAAAGGAGGTTATGATTACTGGAGACTTGAATTATCAAAAAAATTAGAAAATAAGTTTGTCCTTTATTTAGAATGCACAAAAATTGAAATGCTGAAAAGAATGATGGAAAGAAGCAAAACAAGTGGGAGGTTAGACGATAATAAAGATATATTTAGCAAGAGAATCGAAACATTTTTCCACAGAACTTATCCTTGCATCAATATGTTAAGTGCAACCGAAACAATAGTTGAAATTGATACTGAAAGAGTTATGGATTTCGTTTATATAGACATAAAAAAAGTATTTTTGGATAAATTTCCAGACTTAAAATCAGCGTACGATAATTAATAGAAAAAAATTTTTGTGTTGATTTTTAGGAAGGATTATTTTTTATATATTCATTCTTAATATAAAATTATGAAACAATCTATTATAATATAGATATTTCATAAAAAATCTATTATAAAAGGTTAAAATTATTTTAATTTTTAAAATACATAATTTATAAGTGAAAATTTTGTAGTATTTAAATTATAAAATTGTAAATTAACTATCTGAAAAGTAATTTTATAGTATAAAATTTCATTTTCAATTTTGAATTAATAAATTTTATATATAAAATAATAATTTCAAAAGAAAATGTTAACAAAATTTTTCTCAAATAAATCTGTTTTGTTGAGAAATTTAAGAATAAAAAGTAAAATTATTATTTTTAAATCTCTGAAGATTTCCATAAATCAAATATTTTAAGAAAAGAAGTTGAAATTTTCGTAAATGATAAACCAATCAAGGTAAATTTATTTGTTTTTATATCACTTTCATTCTATACTAGGTTGATTCCAGCTATACTATTTTTCAAGCTTGTTATGAAGCAGGTGAAATAGTTCCTCGTTTTTGCTATCATGAAAAATTAGCAATTGCAGGAAATTGCAGAATGTGTTTGGTAGAAGTTGAAAAGTCACCAAAACCTGTAAAAAACTAATTTATTTATTTTTAAATGATTTATTAAAAAACTTATCATTAAATGTTCCACAGGATAGGAAGTTAACACAATAATTACTCTATATTTTAATTAAATTTATCAATCAAATTCTGAGTCATAATTATAACTATTAATAACCTAGATTGCAGCTTGTGCGATGCCAGTCATGGCTGGAATGAAAATTAATACAAAATCTGATAAAACTCGAATAGCAAGAGGAGGTGTTATGGAATTTCTCTTAGCAAATCATCCTCTTGATTGTCCTATATGCGATCAAGGAGGAGAATGTGATCTCCAAGATATTTCAGAAGTTTATGGATATGGACAAGGCAGATTTAACGAATATAAAAGAAGTGTTGAAGATAAAAATCTCGGTCCAATTGTTAAAACCGTTATGACTAGATGTATTCATTGCACCAGATGCATAAGATTCAGTGAGGATATCGCTGGTGATTACAATTTGGGAACAACAGGAAGAGGACAAAATACAGAGATTTCCACATACATCGAAAATTTAGTTTATCATGAGCTAAGTGGAAATATAGTTGATTTATGTCCTGTTGGTGCTTTGACTAATAATCCTTATGCTTTTAAAGCAAGACCATGGGAATTAAAACAAAATTATACAATTGATACTTTTGAACCAATATTGCCTACTGTTCAAATTGACTCTAGAGGTGCAGAAGTTATGAGAGTTCTCCCAAAAGTCAATGAACTTGTAAATGATGAATGGATAAACGATAAATCCAGACATGCTTTTGATGGAATCAAAAGACAAAGATTGAATGTACCAATGATAAGAGATGAGAAAGGTAATTTTGCAGATTTGAGCTGGGAGCAAGCACTTGAAGAAGCTGCAAGAGTTATTTCAACTACTAAATCTAATGAAATTGAAGTATTGATAGGTGATCAAGCAGATGTTGAATCTATTACTGCTTTAAGAGATATGATGCATAGATTAGGTGTGGAAGATCTTGAATTCAGATCTGTAAGAAAAAATTATATTTTTAATTCTTAATAAATCTTTTTTTTATCTTTACTGAAAAATAATATTTTGTATAAATTAAAATTTTTTTTGTTTTAATAATTCTTTTATAGGATTCATTAAAAGTTGATCCTAGCTTGAGATCAGGATATTTAATGAATTCTAGATTAAGAGGTGTAGAAGATGCCGATTTGTTGCTCCTTGTTGGAACCAATCCAAAAATTGAATCTCCAGTCTTTAATGCTAGAATCAAAAAATCAGTCGCCAAGAATAATCTCAAAGTTGGAATGATTGGATCTCATTATGATTTATCATACAATTATGAGCATTTGGGAACAACTCCAAAAACTTTAATTGAAATATTGGAAGGCAATCATCCATTTTCAGCAAGGATCGCAAATGTATTCAAATTTTAATTTTAACATATAAAATAAAAATTTATAAGAAATCAATTAATCTAACTTAGGCCAAATTACCTATGATTATCTTTGGTTCTTCTGTATTCCAAAGAACTGATGGATTGGATTTATATAAATTAGCCAATAAAATATCTAACTTATTCATTAATAAAGATAAAAAATGGAATGGATTTAATATTTTACACAAAGATATTGGTAATATTGGAGCTTTGGAATTGGGAATCAAATTGTATAATGAAAACAGAGATAAAAAAACACCAAAACTTGTTTATTTATTAAATTGCGATGATTATAACCCAGCTGATATTCCTTCAGATGCCTATGTTATTTATCAAGGAACACATGGAGATAGAGGAGCTGAAAGAGCTAATTTAGTCCTTCCAGGAGCAACTTATGTTGAAAAAAGCGGAACTTATGTATCAACTGATGGTAGAGTTGATATTTCTAGACATGTAAATTTTTTATTAAAAAGAAATACATAAATATTTTAATATAATTTATTTTTTTCAGGTTGTAATTCCTCCTTTCCTTGCCAGAGAAGATTGGGAAATAATAAGAGCCTTATCGGAAAATTTGGGAATTACTCTTCCATACGATGAATTATTCGAACTAAGAAATAGAATGTGTGAACTTGCTCCTTATTTAGTAAAATATGACTATTCTGAAAAACATGGATTTGAAGATTTATTAGTTGAGTTATATAAAGATGATGATTTGCAAATAAATAACACAAATTTAATTGATACAATAGATGTAAGTTATAGTTTTTGCTTTCTTTAAAAATTCTTTTTTTTATTTTATAATTTTCCAATTTAGAATTTCTATATGACTAACAATATATCAAGAGCATCTCCAACAATGGCGAAATGCTCTCATCAATTAAATAAAAAGAGATTTAAGACATTCTCAAATTCTTTAATTTAAAAATATGTTTTGTAAAAGCTTCATAAAATATATAGATAATGAAATTTATGAAATAATTATTAATTAGAAATTATAAGAAACAGAGAATAGGATATCCAAATTTTGATAATATTCTTATATACTACTCATAAAAAAATTAATAATTCCAATTTTAACTTGATTTTTTTAATATATTCGAATATCTTTCAAACTTTAATTTATATTAATAAAACACTTATAAACATATTCAACAATTTTATAAATAATTTAACTCATAAATGATATTAGATAATTTAAACTTTAACAAAATTAAATAAATCAAGAATTTTCTCATTAAATTTACAAGAATTATTTCGTTATATAAATAATAGAAAATGATTAAAATTATGATCCGATCAATTTAAAGTTTAATTTTCTTGAGATATTCTAAAATTTGGTAAAATGTTGGTCTACTATTCGGTTCAGCATCCCAACAAGATTCCATTAATTTAATAATCTAAATTTTTATTTCAAAATTTTATTTAATAAAAAACAATTTTAATTCTTTCAAATTTATATTAATTATTACTGCTGGAGGAGCGTTATGAGGAATAAGACTTTTATCAGGTCTTCCTTTTTTCACTGTTACATAATATGAAATTTGTGATTGTGTCATATCATGATAAGGAGTTTTTCTTGAGCAAATTTCCCAGATAATTATCTTTTTAAAATTAAATAAAAAATTAAATTATTAAAATAAAATAATCATTTTTAATTTTAATTACTCCAAAAGAAAAAACATCTGCTTTTAAAGTGTAATTTTTATTTTCGATTACTTCAGGTGCCATCCAATGCTAAATCATTATCTTTTTCAAAAATAAATATTATTCAAAATTAAAATTTATATTTTATCTCTATGTATTTTTACACAAGTTCCTAATTGGCCTGTCATTTGTTGTTTTCCACTATCGAATTGTCGAATTATTCTTGAAAGCCCAAAATCTGAAATTTTAATCTTTGTATTATCTGTTGGTCTCTCAATTTTTTCAGTTAATAAAATACTGTTTTAAAAATTCAATTTAAAAATAAATCAAATTTTATGATTATTTAAAAAAAGTTTTAAATTAATCAATGTTCGATTTTTAAACTATAAATTTATTTACTTTAATGATTTTAAATCTCTATGAATAATAGGAGGATCGTTAGTATGTAAAAAGTTCATTCCAACCGCTATTTCATATAATATTCTCAATCTAAGTTCCCATGTTATAATTAATTCTTTTTTCTGATGTAAAATATTGAATAAAGTTCCTCCAGCGCAATATTCAGTTACTATACAAATATTGTCTTTTTCAGCACTAAAAATCATTAAAAAAAAGGAAATTACATTATAATTTATGAATTTTTAAGATATTGAATTCAATTTAACTTACATTGCACCCATAAATAATACCAAATTTGGATGTCTCAGCATAACAAGTGATGAGACTTCTCTTTTAAACTCTTTAAGATTTTCATCTTTTACCTCGATAATTCTTAATTTTTTTATCGCGACTTCAGTCCCTCTGTAGTTACCCTTATAAACCTCGCTTGAGCCTCCGAATCCGATTTGCTTTTCTCTTTCTATATCTTTTGAAGAAATCAACCAATGTAAATTTCCTTTGCTCAATTGTTCAAATAAAAATTGATTTGCTATTTTTTCTATATTTTCTTCCTCTTTATTTAAACTGATATTATTAATGTGAGTTTCTATGTTAATAATATTTATATTTGAAACATCTGACTTAAATTGCGGATTTCCACTATCGAATTCATCAGAATTCATTATATCATTTTCATTTGAATTTTTATTTGCATTTTTTTTATCTTGATTTTTAAAATTATAGTTTGAACTATCATCAGACTTTTTCTTTTGATTTTGAGGAATGTTAGAATTAACATTTTGTTTATTTACGAATGCTGCTTGATTTTGAATGAGATTTTGGTTATTAAAATTATTGTTATTATTTATTTGATTGTTTTTAGAAGCAATTTTATTGTTATTTATATGCATAGTATTATTATTGTTTGCAAATTGGTTGTTATTTAAATTATTAATATAAGAATTTTCTTGATAATCAGAATTTTTTCTTGCGGCGTTAGAAGATGATCTTTTATTTTTATCATTATTATTGGAATAATTTATTTGTTGATTATTGTTGTCGTAAGGAGTTGAATTTCTGTTCTTATTATTATTAATCATATGATTTTGCTGTTGTAATTGTTGATTTTGATTTATTTTATTATTATTATTCATATTTATTAACGGATTTTCGTTCGAAGGAATATTTATATTATTATTATAATTCATATTATTAATGTTTGGATTATTTGAAATGCTGTTGGAGTTGTTTATAAAATTATTATTATTAAAATTATTTGCTGTATTGTTATAGACTTTATCCATTTCCATTAATGTTTTTTTAACCTTATCTGTATCATAAATTGAATTATCCATATTCATATTAGTCATCATAGATTGATTTATTGGATTAAAGGGCATCATATTTGGACATGGCATAAAAGGACCCATGTGATTTTGAATAGGGATATTTCCTTGATTTGGAGGAAAAAACATTCCAGGATTTTGCATTTGATTTGGGAAATAATTAAAGAAATTTGAATTGTTATTAAAATTATTATTCTGATTGTAATTAATATTTGGCATTGTTTTTAATGGTAAAGGGCTTTGAGTTTGATGATTAATATTCATGTTATTCATGTAACTCATATTTTGTCTATTAATGAAATTTTGTTGATTTGGGTTAAAATTATTTAGATTATTAATATTATTTTGCATTTGATACGCGGTCGCATTTGAGAACATGCTTGTCATTTCATTATTGTTGCTAAATAAATTTGGGTTATTTAAACTAGATAGATCACTCTTATTCGAGTCGAATATTTCATTAAGTACGTTAATCACCTTCATGTCCATGTTTTTCTCATTATTTGCATTATTACTATTAGCATTATTGTTCATACAACTTTGGTTTAGTTGCTTAGATATAGCAGTTTGGAATGTTTCATTTGCATTAGTGAAGTTATTCCCTTTTACATTAACCTGTTGTTCATTTTGGTTTGGCGTTTTAGAAAAGAAATTGTGATTAAAAAGACTTTGATTATTGTTATTGTTAGAATCCGCAATTTCCTTAACATTTATTAAATTATTCAATGATTGCCTATTTGGATTATTATTATTATTGAAAGAATCTTTTTTCTGAGTTTTGGTTATGTTTTCTGTTTGATTAAGATTTTTATTATTATTGATGATCACAGAAGGCACTACATTTCCATTTTGATTGTTGTTTATTTGCTCTGAAACAATGTTGAAAGAAATCAAATCCTTTATAGGAATATCGTCTTTTTTTTGATTTGGATTAATTATAGGACTTTGAGCATTTGTAAAATTATTATTCCCAGAACCTATATTGTTTATGTTATTTTGGATATTTGTTGTTATATTTTTAATATTTACAATATTTTTGTGATTACCAAAATTATTGGTAACAGGAAGTTTAGATTGTTTTTTATTGCTATTATTATTGGAGAAAATTGATTCAAAATCATTTTCAATATCTTTATCTTTTCCAGGTAAAACAGAGTCGAAATCAAAATTTCTTTTAGAGTTTAGAAACTTTTCTTCAGTAAATTGAAAAGACTTTTTTGCCTCTGATTTATTCATTGAAGAGTTTCCTCTCTTAAAAGATTGGCTGCCGATGTTATTTCTTTTAGTTTCATTGACATCCATTTTTGAATTTTTTAAATTATTTGATTTATTATTATTATTATTTGAATTTCTTTGATTATTGCTAACACTCCTCAATTTATTTATTTTTTGAACATTATCCATAGCTTCATCATCTTCTTTGTTAAACTCAAAATCATTGATGTCTTCGAAATTATTATTTGAGGAACTTAATTCATTTACATTATTTGATGGTCTAAATGATGAAGCTTGGCCTTTAAATTAATTAAAAAATTATGTTTATTTTTTTATTAATTTAATTAACAAATAATAATTTAAAAAATGTTTTTAAAAAAATAAATTATTTTTTGAATATAACTGAACAAATATATATTTGATGACCAAATTTACTTGTCCAAATTTTAAATTGAATTTATTAGTAAAATAATCAATAAATAATTGCTTTATATACCTGCAGAATTTTCAGAAAAATTAAGAGTTATATTATCCTTTTTGTTTTTGGAAATCATATAATCTTTATCTAATGAATTCGAATCGACTAACCTTCCAATAGAATTATTAAGGCTCGTTCCTTGGGCTTCTATATCATTAGCAAAGAAAATTCTTAAATTAAATTCTCCTACAGGGAAAAACTTTAGATTATTATCCAAATTTTTTAAATATTCCTGACAAAACGTATTATTTAAATTAAGCAACTGATTTGGACTTTTAATTTCGTTTCTGAATTTTTGAAATTTTTCAAGGTTTTCTTGTACTTTATTCGATATTTCAAAGAAATGTGAATCATAGACTTTAAGAATGTTTTCATTTTTATTTTGAGAGTGTATTTTTTTAAAAGCCACTATCAAATAAAACAATAAATTAAATATTGAATAAAGTTCTTCATTAAAAGTTTGAATTATTAAATCTAATGTTTTCGTTATGTTTTTGACTGAGACGGGAATTTGAGTTAATTTTTGATAAGTAAATGAATACATTGATAATAAATCATTTATGAATTTTTTGTCAATCATAGAATTGATATCAAAATTCGATTTAATTATGGAATCCAAAGAAAAATTATTTTCAAGAAACGAATATTTTTTATGAAAATTAATTTTGGCTTTTATAAATTCAGCATAAGAAACAATGAATTTGGTTATAAGGGCATTTTTCAATTTATCATCATTATCATAATTTTCACTATTCAATCGAGAATTCCATAAATTTATAAAAAATAATAAAAATTCTTCAAAATTAAAATCTCTAGGCTGAACTGTTTCAGGAGGCCCTAAAAAGATATAATGATGTATTACATATAAAGATTTCAAAGCGACACTCGATATAAAATGCAAAGGTCTTGATGAAATATTTCCATATACCTTAACTACTTTTTGTCTCTTCTGCCAAGCTTTTGTAATTATATTTTTAATGTATTTGAATTTAGGAGGATAATCCAAAGTAGCGTTTGTGAGCTTTAAAATCCAAAACTGTGTTGAATGTCTTTTGAATAGCTTCGCAGTTGCATCTGACATCCTTTTAGCAAAATTAAAATTTTTCTTGCTTAAATTAATTAAGGATTCGGCCAAATCTGCTTTATTTAGAGTAGATGTATTTTCAGTATTTATAATGTTGTTTCCATTTTTTTCTATAAATGAGATAACTTCAGCTGCTGAAGCACGCTCTCTTGGATTAATCTTAAGAAGCATTTTTAGCAACTCTATTAAAGATGGATTGCAATTTTTTATCATTTCTTCTTTAAAAAGATTCCCTTTTCTAACCTGATTAAATTCCTCACTGGAGAACTCGTAAAAAGGTTTAGTATCAAAAGTCAATGTATAAATTAAAATTCCCAATGCCCAAATATCTACTTTTTCATTTATTGGATTTCCTGAGTATAAATCTACTTGCTCTGGAGCTCTGTAAGACTGAGAAGTATTTTTAGATATATCAAAAATCACTTCATTTCTATTCTATTAATATTAAATTACAAGTAAATATTAAAAAATTCGATTTTGATTAATCTTCAAGAACAATCAATATAAAATAAACAATTTATGGATTTTCTTAAGATTATTAATAAAAGTTTTCTCAAAAATCTGTCAATCTTTTAATTTATAAAATTATTATTATAATAATAAACATACATGGTTTGCTATATTTTCATAAAATCTATTTGTTGCAGAAGAAAAATCAGTAATTTTAATTTGTCCTTCTAAATTTACAAGAATATTTTCAGGCCTTAAATCTCTATGAGCATATTTAACGTTATGAATGCTATTCAATCCCTTTGCCAATTGAAGGGCTATTCTCCATATCTGAGATTCAGAAATCATATTGTTTTCAGATGTTATTTTAGATATGTAATCTTTTAATGTGCTATCTTTAATAAAATCAATTAAATATTTGTGTAAAAAAAATAAATCGAAAAATAAAAATTTTTAATTAATATATATTTTTGGCTGAAATCTGGAAAGGCATTTTCTATATTTTTTTCTCAAATATTAAATAAAATCAATTTACAAATTTGTAATAAAACAATAAAATATATAAGATTTTTTATATAAAGAGGTTATTATAACAGCTTATTTTACTTGAGCAGTTTTCTAATAAAATAAAAAAAGTTGTAACATTTGATTTTTCTTCTGTTGTATAATCGATCATGTTTATAATATTAGGTAATTGCTTTAAACTCATCTATTTAAAATGAGAATTAATTTTTAATAATACCAATAAAATAATCTCAGTATTTATAATTCCTGAATTCAATTTATCGTCGGATCTACATTGCATAATTTTTAAGCAATAGGAGTTTGAACTATTACTAACATCATTGCATAAGTAAACCTTTGTCTGTGCTGAGTAAATCATTTGATTAATTTTTATTGTTATTTGGGATTGTGGAAATATTAGTTTTTTATTTATTAAGTCAGTCATTTTATTATTTTGCTATTTATTATAAAAATTTAGTTTTAAATTTTATACTATTTTTAATATTAATACTTTGCTTGAAGGTTCTTTGTCTATCGTATGTTTAAAATTAAAGAAGATTTAATTTAAAAAAATTCAAAATGTTTTTTGGAATCTATAATTAAATTTCTATAAGAGCTAACATTTTGAATCAAAAGATAATTAAATAATTTAGGTATGAAACAGTTTTGCGAATAAACAGAATCGCTTCGAAAAATTTTAAAAAATAAATATAAATTTTCTACAAAATACGGTGCGAGAACACCGCAGAAAAGAGCATTTTTTGTCGAAAAAAAAGGTAAAAACCAATGATGAAAAATAACTAAACGTTATAAAAATCTTTTAGCTAATTTATCTGTATTTTTTGTTTAAACAATATTTATAAAGTTTGAATAAAAATAATTATTAGAATTTAACCTATTCAAGAAGTAATGGATAAAATTTTCAAATATTTTATTAATATGAAAGCCTGTGAAAACCAATTAGTTAAACGATAAATTAAAACAAATTTAAATCAAATAAATAAAAAAAATCTATGTCTTTTAAACAACTTTTTTCATAAATAATAACCCTCTTTGAAGAACATTTTTAGATTCATTTAATTAAAGTGTCAAAAATTAATATATTTAATTTAAAAATGATAAACTAGATACTAAAATTTTTCGATTTTTTAAAAAAAATTTTTTATTTAAAATTAAAAATTCAAATCTTCATAGTTTTTGATATTCAGAAATTATTTTATTTTATATTAATAGATAAATGAATTTATGATATTTAATAATAAAAATATATATTCTCAATCAAAAAATATAATCAAATTTCTCCAAAACTGTCTATTTAAATAGTAATGTTAATTTTTTTTCAAATTAATAATTTATTAAAATATAAATATACTAAAGTAAAATATAATAAAATTATGAAGATTAATAAATAAGATACTCAAAATATTAAGCTTGATATATATATCTTAATCTATATAAACTTTCTGATCACAATTTTTAACTTTTACTATATACGAGTTTTTTTTACTTAAGTAATTGATAATTCCTTTAGAGTTCCTTTCTTTGAAAAACTTTTTAACTGCGTCAACTATCTCTTCTTTGACCATTAAATTAGTTTTGTCTTTGAACACTTGATTAGCAGAAAATTCATTCAAAGTAAAAATATTTTCATCTTTTTCATTTTTTATATTGATATTTTGATCGTAAAGCAGGAAATTTTCTTCACAGTTATCTTCAGTTTTATTTTCATTGTTATTTTCCACACAAAGAAAAGGAAATGGATTTTTATGCGTTAACTTTTTGCTTCTAAGGGTTGTTTTATAGTTTTCATAGAATTCTCTCTTTTTTTTAATAATTGCAATACTATTTAGTTTTTTAGCCATGGAATTTCTCATATTATCTGTGAAATCGTTTGAATTATAATTATCATTTTCGTTTAAACCAAAATTCATTAAAGATATTTGTGATTGCTCATTTCTCATTGTATTTTTCGCAAGTAGAGTTTCGAATTTTTCAAATGTACTCCTTGTTGAATTTCCTTGGTTTGAGTTAAATGATGTTATGCAGCCATTATCTCCTGTGTTATTAAATTCTTTATTCAGTTTAAAAAAATTTTTAAAAGTTCTTTTGTCTTTTTTCTTTTGATTTTCACCAAAATAATCTTTTATATTGTTATTTCTATTATTACCCTTACTATCAATATCGTTCAGATTATCTTTGAATTGAGTTTTTATGAATTCTTTTTCTGAATCTTTATTTCGAATTTTATTTACAATAAAAGTTGATTTTGATTTTATGAAATCTATCGTATTTTTCCCTTCAATGGATTTAGTATTACTTTCCTTTTTGATTCGCTTGAAATCAAAATTTGTTTCTTTTTTTTTAAATGGAGAAGTAGTAACATCAATGGATCTTATGAATTTTATATTTTTTTCTTCAATATTACGGTTAGAGTTTATGTCTAACTTTGGTATATTTGTATCAGTATTAGTTTTAATCGGGCTTTTTAATTCTTGAATTTTGTCTAATTTGAATGGTTTTTTAAATATCCAATTATTGTTTTCTTTTTCTTTTGTAAGAAATTGCCTTAAATTTTCTTCATTTTTCTTATCTTTATTTTCATTTATATTTTCTTCTTTTTTTGATATTTTATTAATGTTTTTAGTTTTCTTATTGTCTTCAATGACATTTACTTTGCTTGTTAAAATATGGCTTTGAATAGTTTTAGATTCGGCATTTGAATTATCTACCTTCTTCTGTAAAACAACTACCTTGTCTTTTTTCCTTGTAGAGCCAAAGCCTAAAATTTCTTTATTCTCATTTGAGTTGATAATAGGAGCTATTATATTTATATTTTGAAATCTGTTATTTTTTTCTATTTTCAGAAGGTTTTTTTGACTATCATTTGTTTCTCTGTTTGTTTTTAGAAATGATTTATCAAAACTTTTATGTGAAAGATTATTTATATAATTTTCTTCATTTATATTATTCTTAAAATTGTAATTATATTCATTGTTCAGATGAAGATTAGTAAAATTTCCTATTTTGTTTGGAGTTAATTTAATAAGGATCTCATTTTTAATAAGAGAAAAACACTCTTCTGATTTTAATGGATTTGAAGAAATTTTATTGAAGTCTAAGTTTAGATTTTCGTTGAATTTAATTAAATTTGAATTCTCTTTGAACAAATCCTCATTAGATTTTAGATGGTTTTGTTTAATAATTTGGGTTTCTTTTAAAAATTCATCAAATCCTTTAGAAAGAGATTTATCTAATCCTTCTGATTTAAGAGGAGTTTTGAAAGGGATTAACTCTAAATTTTTTTTACTCTTCTCATTTTGAATTGATGAATTATTGCGATATACAGACAATATATTGGTTTTTTCAGACATTAAATTAGGGAAAATTATCGTATTAATATTCCCTGCTGCAAAATTAAATTTTTTAGAATATCTACGATATGTATTATTTGCAATCCCAAATAATTCATTATCAAGATCAATACGATTATTGCTGATATACGAATCTTGTTTCAGGAAATCTTCAACAATTAAAGTTTTTAGTTTCTTATTAGATTGATTAAGATAATTGTTGTAATTATCGTATAAGGTTTTTCTTTTATTTATATAGTTTCTATTATATTCTTCATCTTCCTCTTCTTCATCATATCTTAATGAGTAATTTCGGAGGTTTTTACATTTTTTTTCAGTTTGATAAGCATTTTGAATATGATTACTTGAGATATTATTTAAAGGAGAATTTTCAATTTTCTTTGAGAAAGGAAAATTTTCAGCGTTTTGAGTTTTAATTTCATAGTTAGTTACATCTCCTTTGTTTTCTTCTACATTTATATCGCTCTCCTTTGCATAATTAAGCCTTTTTTTATCTTTGATAAAAATTTCTGCTTGAGAATAAAACAATTTTTCATTTTTAAGATTTTCATTTATTAATTTTTTTGAATTTTTGAGTTTTTTTTTATCTGAATTCACTTTAAATTTTTGATAATTAATAATAATATTCCTTGAAGCTTCATTAGCATTTCTTTTTTCTTTGGTTTCTAAATCCTCCTTTTGTGAATTCTCATTTTTATTAAAAAATTTATTTTTTACAGAAATAGATTGAGTGGTTGAAAGTATATTGGTTAATTGATTAAAATTACTTCCTAAATTATTTATTTTAGTTTTAGAATTCAAATTTGGAAGAACAGTTTTAGACATAAAGTTTTTTTCTTTTTCTGAATTATTTTTAGGTGAAATAAAATTGGCAAGCAAGTTTCCTTCAGATTTGTTGATGTTATTTTCTGTAACGATTTTATGTGAATTAGTTTCAAGTCTCTTTTTAACAAATCGGCTATTTTCTTCATAAGAGTCAAAAGAATTAGAGGAGTTAATTTCATCATTCTTCATATTTTTAATATTCTTATTTTCTTGGCTATGATAATCGATATTTGAATCTTTAAAATCTTTTTGTCTTCTCTTTAAGTATTTAGTGTCTTGTATTAAACTATAATTGATTTTATCATGGAAACAATTCAATACTGTGCTGGCTCTTTCAAGAAAGCTCATAATTCTTTTTTGCGTAAATTCAAAAAAGTCTTCTTTAGAATAAAATTCTGAATTCATCATTGCGTTGAAAATATTCACATCTATTTTATAAACATGGGCTTTTTCCGAATGCACAACTGCTTTATAGAAAGAATTTATTTCCAATAATATTGCTTCGACTCCAATCAAGTCGTTAGTGGAAAGTAAAGTTACGTTAAAGATACGCTTTTTGTAAATGCTTTTAATATAATTTTCTGATTTCAATCTAAGATTAAATTCTAAAGTAAATTTTTTTAAAAGCATTTCTAAATAACTTATATTATTCGAGTTGTTATTATTTGTATTGCATTTCTTACTTTCACTATTTTTATGATTAATAATTCCAATATTTTTGTTTATTATTTTTTTTAATAAGTTGTTCAGCTCAACAATATTTGCTTCTATATATATCTCAAAGACTCCTTCACGAATAAAATAAATACATTCATTTTCTTGTCCTTCGTTTGCTAAAGTGAATCCTCTTCTGAAATCAAGAGCAACAAAATTATCAAAATATTTTTTATCGAAACTATTGACTTTGATAGTTCTAAAAAAAAAGTTTTGCTGAAGAAAAAGAACTTCTTTCATCCGCAATTTATTTTTTTCTTGTATTAAATGATGTTGATAGGTTTCATTAGGAATGAAGCCTAAAATAGATTCCTCTAATGCTTTGATAGTTGCATTGCGTTTTTTATCTGGTTTGTCTAGTGATAAATCTCCAAAAAATTTTCCTTCATTTAAAGATAGAAAATGTTCATAATATGCTAATAGATATTCTTGCTTATTTTCTAAAAGTATGAAAAAATCTTTAAATTTTTCGTAAAAAATAGTTTCTTCTTGAGTCAAGCTAAGCTTTTTCATAATATAATTATAATATTTTTTAAATTTATCTTCTCCACCTCGATTTTTATTACCATAAGCTTTATTGTTTTTCATTTCAGCTTTGCTTTTGTTGCTAATAAATTCATTTTTTAATTGTACAAATTCGTAAATAAATTCCATATCAAAATTTAAATCTTTACTAGTAATAGTTTTTTCATGGAAAATCTCATTAAATTCACGAAGGGAAAAACTTGGTTTGTTTATCATGGCTAAAATATCATCTTGATTTATATTATTCTTAAAAATAATAATATCACATAAAATTAGATCTTTTAAAGATTGAATTTCAATTTTATCTTTATTGTCATACATAGTTTTCATAAGCAAGAATTCTTCTTTTTCATTATTTAATTTATGTAAAAATTCTAAATATTCTTTGTTAGAAATCAACCTTTTTTCTGATGAAGGCTTTAATATGGCTAAATTCCCACTCAAAATTACATAAAATTTATCTCCGTAATCATTTATTTTAAATAAAATTTCATCTTTTTTCAAAAACTGCAATTCAAGATTTAAGGAAAAATTATAGTTTAAAATTTCTAAGCTTTCCTCCATTAAATTTTCTCTCCGTAATTTATCAAAAAATTGAGTTTTCGATATATAATTACAGATAAACATAATTTCCTCTTTAGTTCTTTTACTAGATTCTATTCTCAATATATCTATCAGTGATTCCAAAGTAACGTTAGCTGAATTTTTTGGTTTTTTCGACTTTACAGCAGAATCTATAAAAATAATTGATTATTAAATTGGATATAATTTATATATTTTTAACTAGCAATCCTTTTACTTCCATCGTAATTTTTTGGTACAAAAGCCTCTTTTTTGTCTGTGAAAGAATTAGAATCCTTTAAAAAACTCAACTTTTTCGGATTATTTTTTATTTCCATTATAAAATTTTATTTTTCTTCAATTATTAAGTTAATTAATAATGCTTCTGATTAAACAATATTTATAATAATTGATTCTTTTGAATGAAAGAGATTTTACTCTTCAAAAAAAACATCTTCTATAAACAGTAATTCAGCTCATTAATTTTGTAATTTAGCTTAAATTTTAAAAGGTTGGTGAATTTTATTCATATCATTGATATTATTAACAATTGTATTATTTCATATGTATATAAAC
>Ga0194116_10003285_pt1 | contig 19660 bp, 15 predicted proteins | sample TA2MahsurfametaG_4_FD_148617 | JGI IMG/M metagenome (GOLD analysis project Ga0194116, IMG submission 148617) | Freshwater microbial communities from Lake Tanganyika, Tanzania - TA2015008 Mahale S9 surface | ecosystem: Environmental > Aquatic > Freshwater > Lake | place: Tanzania: Lake...
AGGTCCGCCGGTTTGAGATGGCCGGCTATCCGACGCTCGTCATTGAGGGCGACCCGACAAAGCGGTTGTCGGCGTCGGATGTGCGCAACACTCTGCGGAACACCCGTAAGGTCCCCGAGAGTGTTCCACCCGGCGCACGCGAGCTGCTCAACTGTTGGCTCAACGAGAACCACGGAGCGTTGCATGGTGGATGATCGTCTCCCCATCTTGCTCGTGATTCTGGATGGTCTTGGCGACCGCGCCGCCGCCGAGCTTGATGGACAAACGCCTTGTGAGGCCGCGTCGACCCCTAATCTAGATGCGCTGTCTGCGATGGGAATCAACGGCGTCCATATTCCGTTCGGACCGGGTCGCGCCACCTCCAGCGAGCACGCGCATTGGGCGCTGTTTGGTTTTGGCGATATAGCGTTTCCCGGACGCGCCGCCATTGAGGCGCTCGGCGTCGGCCTCAAGCCGCCCGTCGGAGTACCTCTCTTTCATTTGGCTCTGCGCGCGGCCATTCCGCGCGATAACGCTCTCTACCTCGGCGCACGTGCAAGACCCCAGCGGGACATTGAGGCTTGCGCAGCCTTGTTTTCGGCGTTGGCTGGCCGAACCAAAGCCGGTATCCGATTCGATCTTTTACCGCTTCGTACCGGCGAGTCGGTGTTGTGTGCCCATGGCGCGCGCAGCCACGAAGTCAGCGACAGCGATAGTCTGTTTGACCACCTTCACCCGTGGATGCGCCCGGTCGCGCTGCTAGCGGCGAGCAATCGAGTGGCCGCCGAGGAGCTCGCGAGTGCCCTTGAGGCTTGGTTGATCGAGAGCCGTCGAATACTGCACCACCATCCGATCAACACAGCACGACGCACGGCGGGACTGCCGATGCTCGATGTCGCCGTCACTAAATGGGCAAGCCTACTCGACCCTGCGCAGCCATCCTTTAAGACCGTAATCGGAGTGTCAGGTGCAGCGGTTACCGATACGGCGCTTTACCGCGGACTCGCTCGGTTGCTCGGCATGGAGCTCATGGACATTCCTTACGACTCCACCGACGCGGCGGGTGATATGCATCGACGAATCGCTGCAGCAACTAACTTGTTAGAGTCCAGCGCGTTTGTACATGTACACGTCAAGGCAACCGACGAGGCGGGACACTCCAAAGAGCCCCACTACAAGCGTGACGTCATTACCGCCATCGACGCGGGTCTGAGCGCGCTACCAGCACTGGCTCGGCGCGCGGTCGTTGCCGTGACGGGTGATCATGCCTCCCCGTCAATCGGCAGTCTTTTGCATAGCGGCGACCCAACCCCGTTCGTCGTGGCAGCCCCGGGTCTGCGTGCCGACGCGGTAACCAAGTTTGGCGAACGCTCCGCCTTAACGGGTGAATGCGGTCGTTTGCGCGCTGCGGAGGTATTACCGTTTCTTGTAGGTCTTGCCAATCGTCCATTCTTTATCGGACACAGGCCGGGCGCTGACCCGACTTTGGCGCTGCCCGATGCACCCGAACCTATGCCAGTAATCTTTGAGGAGTGACCAGCATCATGCCGATCGACCACGCTTCGCCACTCGACACAGAACTCAATCCACCACCGCATCTCAAAGAAATTTTAGCGCGTGTTCATGTCCTGTATCGCGACGAGGTTGTGCCGCGTGAGGAGGCGCTCAAACATCGCCTCGAGGACGAGCGTCTTTTCCTCGATGCCGATGGCAAATTACATCCAGAGATCCTTGCTGCTCGACGAGAAATCATGCGCGCGGCCGGTAGAGTCGGCGTTTACAGCGCGCATTTACCAACTCATCTGGGCGGTGGCGGACTCAGCCGCACCGACATGATCTACGTCGAGGAACAGGTCTACGGTTATGGCTGCGGACTGAACCCGGCTCTACTCTCGTGGTCCGAGGGCGCGACGCCGCGGCTGCTATACTGCCACGCCCATCAACGCGAACAATTCACCCTACCGCTCGTTCGCGGCGAGAAGACCAGTCTGCACGCGGTCACCGAGGCCGGTGCGGGGTCCAACTTGTTCGATATGAAGACCCACGCTCGTAAGCGCGGCGATGATTGGGTCCTTAACGGATCCAAAGCTTACATCACCAACGCCTTCGATGCGGATATTGTGCAAGTGCTGGCCATCACCGATCCGGGCGCCGGACGGCGTAGCTTTACCTACTTCATGTTCGACGCACGCGAAATGATGGGCCGTGGCTATCGGACAGGTCGCCTCTACCAAACCATGTTTGGTGACGGTTACACCGGTGAACTGTTCTTCGAGGATCTGGTGCTATCCTCCAGCGCCGTCATCGGAGAGGTCGGTCAAGGCTTCGATATCGCAGTCATGTCGTTCAACTACACGCGGATGCGTCGCGCCGGCATGTGCTCGGGTTGGTCGAAATACCTTATCGAACGCAGCCTCGAGCGAGTCCAAAGCCGACAGATCGGTGACCGGCCGCTCGGCGCCAATCAAGGCATCCAATGGATGATTGCGGACATGTACCTCGACTGGTTGCAGACCCGATCACTGTCGCTCGAAGTGGCACATACCATTGATACCCCAGGCCCTTGGTATGCCGTGCCTCGTCCGAGAGACGAGATCCGACGGATCTGTGCCTTGAAGCTCAGCAATGACGAGTCGTTCTACCGCGTCGCCGATCGCGCCTTGCAAGTGCACGGTGGCTTCGGTGTGATGCGTAATAACCCGATCAATAAGCTGTTTCAGATCGCGCGTAACTTGCGGATCCCGGGCGGCACCGATGAGGTTCAACGCACCACAATCGCCGAAACCTTAGGATTGCGCTTCGACACGTCGAAGTCGCAACCGATCAAGCCGATTCAGTAGAGGGCGAAACCGAGCCGATGGCCAACGTCGATGAGTTTGCTCATGACATGCCGTTTCGCTTGCGCGCACTGGCGGACTGCGGCGGCTGCGCCGCGAAGTCACCACCGGAATTGGTGTCGCTTTTGATTGAGACCGTGGCGGCCACCGGGCTGACCAACCGCAACGCACTCGTCGGGCTCCAACCCGCAGACGATGCCGTCGTTTATCCGCTCAACGAGGAGCGGGCCTTGGTTGCGAGCATTGATTTTTTTCCACCCGTCGTCGATGACCCGAACGACTACGGGACCATCGCAGCAGCCAACGCGGTCAGTGACATCTACGCAATGGGCGCGGATGTCGTCATCGCGCTGACGATCTGCGGATTCCCCTCGGTAGTCCCCAACTCCGTCGTGGCCGAAGTGAATAGGGCCGCCGCCGCGCTCGTCGCCGCCTGCGGAGGCGCAGTTCTAGGCGGGCATTCGATACGTTGTGCAGAACCGGTGTTCGGACTGTGCGTGATCGGCTTCGTCAATCCCAGCCGAATCTGGCGAAAATCCGGGGCTCTCGAAGGTGACGTTTTGGTATTGTCGAAACCACTTGGAACCGGCCTGCTGCTCTCGAGCCAATCCCACGAGTATCTACCGGACGCCGTGCAGGTGATGCGCGAGACAAATCACGCTGCTGCCGCGGCGCTGCGATCCCACGATTGCGGACCGCATGCGGTGACCGATGTGACCGGATACGGCTTGCTCGGTCACGCGGGTGAGATGGCGCTACAGTCCGGCGTAGATCTCGTACTCGAGACGCACCTGTTACCTTTTTTACCGGGTGCGATGGCAGCAGCAGCGGCCGGCGTGAAAACGTCAGCGCACCGTCGCGGTAGCGTGAGCTTACCAAATGTGGATCCGACGATACTCACAATCCTGCAAGACCCACAAACGTCAGGCGGTCTCTTGGCGGCGGTGTCCAATAATATGGTTGCAGATCTCGAGACCGCCGGTTTCGTCAGGATTGGTGTAGCCCGCGCCGGCTCCGGACGGGTACACGTTAAATAGTGCTACGGTCGGTTAACCGTTCGAACCATCACGGCGAACCTTGCACAAGCGATCGATAAAGCACTCACGCCAGCGCGGCAATTCGTTGCGACGCAACGCACCAAGCAATCTTTGATGCCGCGCACGACGCTCCGACAAGGGCATACTAATCGCGCGGCGTAACGCCTCGAGAAGATCACGTTCGTCAGCTGCTTGCACCAAAATGGCAGCCTCTAATTCGACCGCCGCGCCTGCACCATGCGAAAGCACGAGGACACCCGGATTTTCCTCCGGCTGCACAGCCACGAATTCTTTCGCCAACAGGTTCATTCCGTCATATCGAGGAGTGACCAAACCAATATCAGCATTAGCCAAAATCCCCATCAACTCGGAATGCGATACGGCTGTAAAGACACATCGTAAGGCATCGAAATAATTTGGGGTCGCCGCCTCGCTACGAAGAGACTCTTGCAACTCACGATGCGCAGCAAGTTCAAGTCGCGACGGCGTGACAAACTGCAGATACCTCGGATAATTCCCGGCAGGAAAATCTGCCAATAATTCTCGGTAGGCACGTAAACGCTGCGGTAAAGCTTTGCTGTCATCCAGACGATCCGCACCTACAATACGCACCGCGGATCGACCAGTCGACCACCAGCGCTCCTCGCCCCTTTCCACCGTCGCCGAGGCAGCACGACGGAGTGAATCCACATCGACCCCCACCGGGAACACGCCAGTGGCAACGCCCTCACCGATCAGCGCCCCGTTACTCGAGCAGCGATGCGCTGCAGCCTCGAAGGCCGACAGATCGCGGGCGGTTTGAAAACCCAGCAAATCGTAGGCCGATAAATTCTCGAGTAACTCCCGACTCACCGCATCGTCGAGCAGCGTGGGGAAAGGCACGTGTAAAAAATGACCGATGGGGTTTAAACAACCGGCTTGCCGCAAAAAGTGACCGAGCGGCAGCAAATGGTAATCATGTATCCACAGAACATCGTCACGCCGCAGCAACGGCTGAATTTGTTTTGCCATACGCGCATTCACACGCCGATAGGCGCGATACCACGCATCGCTCTCAGCATGCGGATCCGGGCGCCGTCCATGGCTCAGCGGCCAGAGCATCCGATTGCAAAATCCAAGGTAGTAGTCGCGGTAGTCATCGCTCGACAAATCGACGATCGCGTAGTCGATCCCGTTTCTGCGATATCCTCTTGGTTTATCACTGCCGGAATCGACCTCACCACTCCAACCGAACCAGAGGCTGTGAGTGTTGCAAAGAGTCGCGGCCAAAGTGATCGCGAGTCCCCCAGGCGCCGTATCCCCGGGGGGAAGATCGACTCGGTTGGAGACCACCACCAAGCGCGTCACGTCGGTTCGCGACCGAAGGCCAGATGTGTAAGCCAGTATCGCAGTGCACCCGGATCCGGGAAAGAAAATCGAGCGTGGATTCGATCTCCAACTACTATCGCGATGCCACCGCGACGCTCGACGAGCTTTATCGCGGGCGTGTCCGCCATATCGTCACCGATATAAATCGGAACCCGATCTATGAAGGGCGGCTCGCTCAAAAACGCCTCGACGGCCGTGCCTTTATCGTCACCTCGATAACGAATCTCGATGACGAGCGCACCGTAGAGCAGCTCCAGCTCCGGTGGGAGGATCGACTCTAGCTCGGCGAGATCGTCGCATGTGGGCGTCCATCGTGACGCCGCGCCGCGGAAATGCAGTGCTAACGCGAGTCCCTTGTCTTCCATTAACACGCCGGGCTGCTGGTCGACCCATCGCTGGAAGTGCTCGCGAATTCGGCGACTGCACGCGGCGAACCGGCCGGTTGATACCTTGGCACCGATCTCCGTGGTGCCCGTCGCGTTGCGCCGCACTGTGCCGTGCAAAGCTGCCACCGGTAACTGCAGTGGGCGAAGTAAGCTATCAACATCAGCCAGTGTGCGACCCGTAACCAGCGCGAGCGCGCCGTCGAATCGCTGAGTCAGGGTGGCCAGTAACGGAACGAGATCGGGCGTGGCCAGCACCGACTGTGGATCGGGCGCGAAGTCGACCAAGGTCCCATCGAAATCAAGAAACAAACACGCATTCCACGGGATGCTCGCGGAACAACCACTCACGGCGTTCGCTGCAGCTCCGCAATGACCTCAGCCGTTGTGGCCACACGCCCCCACAGTCGCCGGAAGGTCTTTAACGTCGCCTCCTGCATTTCGTCCGAGCAGGTGCCCGTGGCATCACTCACCATGACGACACCATATTGCCGATCGCTGGCCTCCTGTGCCGTCATCCCCACGCAATTGTTGGTCGAGACACCGGTGACGACAACGTTGCGGATATGCATGCTACGGAGGTGAGCATCGATACCCGTCGAACCAAAGGCGCCCATCGTATTTTTATTGAGAACGAGATCCCCTGATAACGGTTTGATCTCATCGACGATATCATGCTCACGTTGCCCCACCGTATTGTTAGTGGCAATGAGCCACTCACGCATATGCAGCGGTGCATCACTGAAATCCGGCAGTTCACAACCGTAGGTAACATAAATAACCCGCGCACCCACGCGACGAAAATGCTCCGCAAGACGCTTAGAATTTGGTATCACTAGTTCATTGATACGATTGAATCGATAAGTAGCATCGTCGAGCCTCCCAGCAGCGGCGAGTAATTTCCCAAGTCCGTGATAACGACTGCCGCTCGCGTACTGAACGTCCACGATCACCAAGGCAGTGTCGCGCGGTGAGAGCCGGAACTGACGCGTGTACGAGTCGATGTAAGCAGGATTCGCGGCAACCATCGTATTGACCTCTCAATTTCGGTCTTATATTCCGATATTTTAGCCGAAAATAATCCCACGCTGCGGTCGCTGCGCCGGCAAGGGCACTCCTCCGGTCTGGGAATCCTTTAAGGTGTGCGTAAAGAAGACGGTTTATCTTTGCTTTAAATAAATACGCTGATTTCTCCAGGCTCGAGCGGAGGCTGCCTCCTCGATGAAAACGGCAACCCAGTGGGAGTTACCACTCACGAGCTTGGTCAGAGAGTAAAGAGACTGGTGTAAATGTGAGAATTCGATTTTGGCTAGACGCTTTGTTATGCCGAGGTTCGACGTTTATCGCTTAAACGACAATGGAAGTGCTCCGAGACCACCGACCTACCGTAGCGCCTCCGAGACGGTGTCCTACCCTTTCCTGTATGTACACAGATCTCCCGAAGCTGATGAATGATCTCCTCGGTCGTAAATCTCTAGTACCCCAGAGTGTACGTTGCCTATCCGTCTTATAGGCATTAAATCGCGTCAAAAATACAGTGTCACGCCAGTTGTTGATGTCAGTGCCGGCACGAATAGCGGCCACCCACTTTTTCGATGATTCGCTCGGCAGATCGTCGATCCTACCCTCGTCTTACTTGACGAAACGCAAGGTCATTCGATCGGACTCTCCGATCGCATCGTACTTGCTTCTATCAAACGTCGGATCTGGTGGTTTACCCGAACCGTAGGGTACGGTGGCACGCGTCGGCGGCAGAGTCCAAACGCCGAACGGGTGATCCTTAGTATCTTTCGAATTCGCGTTGACTTCAGAACTACCTGCGAAGCGAAGCCCAGCCTTCCGTGCAGCCTCGATGACGAACGCTTCAGTGATGTAGCCACTCTCGGCCTTCGGATCTTGCACACCTGGATTTCCACGATGTTGCTCGACGGCGAGCACCCCACCCGGCTTCAAAGACCCGACGAGATTCGTAAAGTTACGCTCTAGAGCACCTTCCGCTCGCATCCAACCATGGATCGCGCGTGAGACCAAAATAAAATCGTAACTATTTTGCTGCAGCAGAGCGGCTGTCGCGCCCCAGTTCACAAGCTCGACCTTTCCGTAGACATTTTCATTCGAGTACCGCGCAGCGAAATCAGCGCGGACCTTTCTGGCTGCGTCACTCAGCAACGGATTACCTAGGTCAGCCGCCGTGGCTGCGTAACGCCCACCGGTTCGAGCCGCATAGGGCGCGATGATACGTGTCCACCAACCGCCACCCGGCTGCACCTCGAGAATACTGGCGCCCGGCTTGAGACCCCAGAACGCAAGACTCTCGAACGGACGACGCTCGGCATCACGCGCCTTATCGTCAGCCGATCGCCACTCCCCTGCCATCGCCGCTTTGAGCGCCGCACCATCCGAGACTGCAAATGCGGAGGCAAACGAGAGCATCCACACCGCTATACCCATCGATAAAAAATTCTTCATAGTCATCATCCTCGCGAGCGATCATTACCCATCTCGCGCTCGTTCGCGCGACACGGACCAAGAATAGTCATTAAAATAATTGAGCGCCGCAGTGCACTGCGTCGGTCTAGCCCGAGCTGCTGACGTAGCATCCGACCGCGCTCGGCGGCAGAGGGCGAAATTGCTGCAGCCGTCGTCGTTCCGCGGGGTGGTACCGACGACTCGATGAATCTCTTTTCAAAGGCTGCAAACTCAGGATGCGGATCCGTTGCGGACTTCGTCATCGTGGTCGATGCCGGTCTTTTCTGCGGTTTTTCGAGTTGCTCCTTGAGCCACGCCACAGCCTGCCAAAGCAATGCAAGCCCGACAATGAGAACAACGATTAAATCTTCGAAGTCCATAGCTTAGAGCACGATTCGTTAGCGCGTTGTGGGCGAGGCGGGCCCGGTGTCATCGGCGGTACCGGCGATCGAGTCCCGCATGGCGGTATCAGACTGTACATTTCGCATGCGGTAGTAATCCATCACACCCAAGTTACCGCTGCGGAAAGCCTCAGCCATAGCCCGCGGCACGTCAGCCTCTGCCTCGACAACACGCGCTCTCATTTCCTGCTCAAGTGCGACCGCCATCGCACGACGCTCCTCGGCTTTAGCTTGCGCAATTTGTTTATCGGCATTAGCTTGATCGATCTGGAGCTTCGCTCCGATGTTATTACCCACATCAACGTCAGCGATGTCGATAGATAAGATCTCGTACGCGGTTCCGGCGTCAAGCCCCTTGGATAACACGTGCTTCGAAATATGGTCAGGATTTTCGAGTACGCTTTTGTGTGTAGCCGCCGAACCAATGGTACTCACCATACCTTCACCGACTCGCGCGATGATGGTTTCCTCTCCTGCGCCACCGACCAAACGATCGATGTTCGTACGTACCGTAACCCGCGACACCGCGATAAGCTGAATACCGTCTTTGGCGACAGCCGCGATTTTCGGCGTTTCGATCACCTTCGGGATCACCGACATATTAACGGCCTCGAGTACATCGCGGCCGGCAAGGTCGATGGCTGCTGCACGCTTGAAGGTCAGCGGAATGCTCGCCTTATCCGCTGAGATCATCGCGTTCACCACCCGACCGACATTGCCCCCCGCGAGGAAGTGCGCCTCAAGGTCGTTGAGGGTGATATCGAGCCCGGCCTTAACGGCACTGATACGCGCATTGATCACGACGTTGGGCGGCACACGTCGAAGGCGCATAGCCACAAGCGTCGTAAGCCCCACGTAGGCTCCGGAGGCCCAGGCTGCAATCCAGAGCGGAATCGGTACCAGATATAAAACAATGAAGAGTGCGGCCAGCAAAAATAGTAAGACGGTCCCCGTGCCGAATAAGGCCCCGATTCCTGTTGGATCCATTATTTACTCCTTTGCTTTGCTGACCACGACTCGATTTCCGTCAACCCGAATCACAACGATCGGTACCCCCGCATCGAGGTACCCGCCCTCCGAAATGACGTCAATGCGACGACCCTCGATCAAGGCAAGACCTGATGGATGCAAGGGTGACACGGCAATACCTACAACTCCTAGTAACTTGACTTCGTCCTCGGGCGCCGAAATATATCCTTGAGCAGCCGTCATCCCGACGTCGAGGACCAATTTCCGACCAAAGGGTGTACGCGGCAAAAATCGCAGCAGAGCGAGCGCAGCCGACACGGCTACCAACACCGAGGTAATCAGCCGAGTGAGAACGCCGACGATTACCCCAGCGGTCGAACCGGGACCGAGCAAACTCAGCGCGAGTGCAGTCAGTAAACTCATCACACCAAGCGCGCCGACAACTCCGAAGCCCGGAAAGGCGAAGATCTCTACCGAAAGTAACAATATTCCAAGCCCAAAGAGCAGAAGCTCCTCGTACCCTGCTAACTGCACCAACCAATGTCCCCAGAAAAAAAACCCAAGCGATGCGAGGCCGATCAAACCCGGCCAACCGAAGCCTGGGGTACGGATTTCGGTGATAATCCCGAGTAACCCGAGAGTGATCAGCAGTGAGCTGATGATTGGGTTCGTGAGGAAACGAACAATCGTCTCCGCCCAAGACTCCTCGGCCGTGCGCAGCTCAGCGCCAGCAAGCCCAAGCACTTCAAGCATCTGCTCTAAGTCAGAGATTTTCCCGTCGATGAGGTTCTGCTTGATCGCTTCGTCAGTAGTCAACGTCAATAATTTACCCTTCGTGATCAAGCCGTCAATTTCAATGTCCGGATCTACCATCGCTTCGGCGAGTCGGGCCGGTCGCTCCCTCGCCTCTGCCGTTGCACTGAATTCTTTCCGCAGATAAGAAATAGTCTTTTCTTCAACGGGCTGCGGTGTCGACCCTAATGATCCCCCCTGCACCGGAAGCGCCGCTCCCACCGTCGCGCCTTCAGTCATATAAATTTTTTCACTCGCGAGCGCAATCAATGCACCCGCCGAAATTGCACGCTTATTGATAAAAGCGACCGTCGGGACTTTACTTTCAAGCAGAGCGTCGCGGATCAGCACCGCTGCATCGACTCGGCCACCGAGGGTATTGATCTCGAGAATCACTGCGGCAGCCCTATCGTTCATCGCTTGGACGGTGATTCTCTCGATGAAAGGCGCAAGCCCAAGATCGATAATGCCATCCACAGGTATAACGTATACATGACGATTAGTGCCGTCGGGACGCGCGGAGGCGTTGACCGAAATCACCCCTAAGGCTAGAAGACACAATGCAAGCCAAAGCGGACCCGCGGAGAAACTGAGAAATTTAGGTTTCACTGCCTGCAATTGTATCCCACCGGCTGCGATTCCAACAGTTGACGAAATATCGTTACCGCAGTCGGGTTCGTTGATAGATTTATAGGGTGCTTTGGTCAACTTGATGCATCAGTCGTAACATAATTCCGCATTGGCAGCCTTGATGACAGAACTAAAGTAGCGCACCCCCCCTTACCTGTACCGATTATTGCGAGCCGCAGGAATTCGCACTGTATTCCTTTGGCGGATGACGGTCACATGCTGATCACGAACTAGACCGCTACTTGCGAGGACATTTCAAGCATCGTCCATCACTCATGAATAACATCTTTGCGGGGTGAGTTCTGAAAACCGGCGCATAACCCCGCCGAAAAGTGCCAACAAGAGCAGTTATCGACGGCAAAGAGGGTTATGTTTCGCAGCAGCATTGAGCCGAAACCATCGAGCGATCGAACAATATTATAACCTCCCGGTGAGTGAAACCCTAGCAAACGGCATCTCTGACAGCAGCCCATTACGCAGTATAACTTCCGATATTTTATAGTCGTTCTTTCGTGTGTGAAAAATTATTACTTTTTTTCGGATATCTTCGGTCTATGTAGCTATTATTAGAGCTCTAGGGAAATGCCAATATCGGTGACTTTTATGCAAATTATTTCCGCGTCTATAACACTCTTGTTGATGACCCTCGGAGCTGTGACCGCTGCGTCGCCCTCCGTACTGCAGCCCAAAATCATCACCGAAAAAGTTCGCCACGACTCCGACGACCCGGCCATCTGGATCGATCGCAAAGATCCATCGAAAAGTTTGGTTCTGGGAACCGATAAAGATGCTGACGGCGCGCTATTCGTCTTCGGTCTCGACGGTAAAATCCGACATGATCTGACGGTACGAGGGCTGCTTCGACCCAATAATGTCGATGTGGCCTATGATGTCATGCTCGGCGGTCGGAGAATCGACGTCGCGATCGTCACCGAGCGATTTGCGTATCGCTTACGAGTTTTTTCTTTGCCTGACATGCGACCTATCGATGGTGGTGGTATTCCCGTTTTTGAAGGTGAGCGGGCGCGTGAAGTCATGGGTATTGCATCTTACACACGTGTAAGCGATGGTGCTGTGTTCGCAATCGTCAGCCGCTCCAAACGATTCGCACCGACGGAGGGCTACCTGCATCAGTATCGGCTTATCGATGACGGTACAGGCACCTTGAGGGGGATTAAAGTCCGTGCATTTGGCGAATGGAGTGGTCGGAAAGAAATCGAAGCGCTCTCGGTTGATTTAACCCAGGGCGTTATATTCGCGAGTGACGAGACATTCGGAATTCGTAAGTATCACGCCGATCCCGCAGTCAAAGACGCCGACGATCAAGTCGCGCAATTCGGATTGACGGGTTTCGCACGAGACCATGAGGGCAGCGCTGTCTTCCGTCGCGGGAAAGAAAGACCGCTGCTTTTCGTCTCTGACCAACAGGCTGGTGAATTGCGAGTTTTTGAACTTGACGGGTCGGCAGACTTGCCGCATAGACATGGGGTTATCGGCCGCGTGGACATTGCAGCGATCGATACAGACGGGATAGACCTGACGACGCAACCCCTACCCGGGTTCCCCGGTGGTCTACTCATCGCCATGTCGACCGACAAAACTTTCCACTTCTATGACTTGGACGCTCTGTTACGGGAGATCAAACCAATCACGCAGTAAGCTTATTTTGGCACAGCGTCCTGCGCTTACTGAGGCTGCAAAGACGCGATCATTACTTTTTGCTCAAGTCGTGCCTTGCCGTGTCTGTCGATCGCTTGCGCAGTCACTACCGGTTGTGACGCCTGCCAGTCGATGCTCAGCAAACCAAAGTTTTGCTCGCGTACCACCGGTCCGACCCTTCGCGAATTGGGCGGTGTCTGTGGCCAGACTTCGGTAAGACCGCTCGAGGTGATATCCCAAAGCGGATACGCTGCATTGATATCCAAGCGTGAGATTTCGGCGTAATGGGTGTCGCCACTAATACAGATCACGCCGTTGGCTTTGCAGTGGCGGATGCTCTGCAGCAAACGCTGATGATCGTCCGCGTAGTTGATCCACGCCTCCCAACCGGAGAAGTCTGCGACCACCTGCAAACTTGAGGCAAAGATTCGCAAATCGGCAGGTAAAAGTAGTTGCGACTCAAGCCACTGCCACTGCGCCGCACCCAGCATCGTCGCCGTCGGGTCAGGATTGCGCTCATAAGGACCGGGTATCTGCTCGCCACGATCTTCCAATTTCTTTGCCCAAGCCTCGTATGACAGGCCACCGAGATCGAGCGTGCGTATCGGCGTTCTATTGAAGCGTAGATCCGGCAAGATTACCTGCAATCGTCGCCCCTCCGCAGCGAACACCACCGCGTCATAGATACCGTCGCGGACCCGGCGCAGCGAGTCGATAGGCTCACCCCAAAAGTCGCAGAAGATCCTTTGAGATTGCCTTTTCTGCGGATACTCGGCGCCTGAGTCGTTCTCGCCGTAGTCATGGTCATCCCAAGTCGCGAGCACAGGGATACGCGAGCAAAGCTTCCGGAAACCGGGCTGGGCAGCAAGTTGGGCGTACTTCGTGCGAAGCACTGCCATATCGCGCGTATCGCCGTAGATGTTATCGCCTAAAAAGACGAACAGATCCGGCTTAGCTGCGAGCACCGCATCCCAGATCGGCTGGACCTTGCCCTCGTTGGCGCATGAACCGAAGGCAATTTTTTTAGGCAGAGTATCAAGGCTTGGTCGCCGTGGGCGCGCCACCGCGGAATCAGCCGCGAGGACAGCACCGACCATGGGCAGGGTGAGCCCCGCTGAAAGCAGCTCACGCCTGTTGGTCATGGCTGTCAGAGCCGCGGCTTGCAGGCATCTCCAATTTTAAGGATATCGCCAAGGTTTCGATTATTCAAAGCTTAGATCTCCTTCGATCCTATCAGAATTTACCAAGACCAAAGGAGAGGCGAGTTTGAATAATAGTCATACATCACCGAAATTATCGTCAGTAAAAATCTGTACGCAGCCTGGTGAAATTGATGGCAAATATAAGGTATTTGAAATCTCGGTCTGCATACCTGACATCGGCCACTTCAGAGCGTTAATACACGCTGTATCTGCTGCCGATGTACAGTGAGCTGCAGAACACGTATTACGCTTCTAGCGAGGGGATCTGTTGCGACGCCTTTTCGATCAAAATACGTCACTCCCGCGCATACAACAGAGAGACCGAGACCGCGCCAAGATTAAAGGTAAACCCGAGCGGTGGGCTGCCGCCGCGTCTATTCTCAGGATAAAGGTCGAATGATTTCCGACCTCAGCCTTCAGTCATCACCATGATATCAGGATGAAAATGCATCGTGGCCTTAGGAACGCTCGTTGCATCCGACGTAAAGACGCGCAAACAGACATCTTCGGCCGCAGTGTCGACAGTTTCGCACTGCGGTGACTGAGCGAGCCTTATGTTCCGAATATCGGAGACAGGTGACTCGCCTCGCAGGAAAGGGACAGCGAAATCGAGTACTTTGGCGAGACCAGTAGCGTGGTCGATGACTTTCCTCAGTTCACTTCAACCAGCGTGACCTTGCGGCCGGCTATTGTAGAGTTTTATTCGCGCTATGAAGCCTACGAAGTATAAAATTTCATCAATCCAGTGTATTGTAACGAAGTTTCTTGATTGTAGTATGAGCTACGTTTTTTGGACGGGAGAAAAAATAGATGGACTGGATGCAGAGTGTAATCGTTGGATTAATTTTTTTATTTATCTCCGGAATTCTTTGGTATTGGTTTAGGAAGGGACTTTTGAACGATGCTGGTTCGGACGACGCGAACCACCGCAAGGGTAAGTACTCTGACAAGGACTAGGAAAAAGCACAGCGAGTGTTCTTAGCGAGCCAATGGTAGCGCTGAACCCCGAAATACCTCTCGGTATCCGATTCGGGGTTGGCATTAAGTGTATAATGAATTTCGATCGTCAGCCTACCGCGCCGATGACACTGCCAATGAAAATATGAGTCCTCGCACTTTATTTAGCGTGTTGCGAAATGCGGCTCATGTCGGTCTGACATTCTTGTCTTTATTTCTTTTAGGATACCCGCCGCAAACTATCGCTAGCGATCCTTTAATGATTCCCACTCCGTCGCCGTTCGATCCCACCGGACTGACCGGCGGAGAAACCTCTGTGAGGGTAGGTACAATCGCCTCGAGTGAACAGATTTGTGATCTTTTCTCTCATCCCATTTTTAACCAACCACCAGCTGACTATGAGGAACTAGATGCTATCAACCTCGATTTTAGCTGGGACGGTATCGAGGCTGCTCCCCTCTGGGTAGCGAAAAAGTTCTCTGAAGCTGGTGTTGCGCCCAGTCGGCTGTCGTTAGACCAGGACAGCGGCTTAATCGCCAACCGAAACCTCTCGAGCTGCCTTGAGACGCTCGATCGAGAAAGGGCTGATGTGTACAACAATCTAAGAACTTTCTTCCTGCAATACCTGCTCGATGCGTGTTACGAACAGGAGTATGACGTAGAAAAAACAGTCGACGATGACGGTACGATAGTTGAAAATCGTACGCTTCGAGAAGGTAAGGCTTGTATTGATTTTGACTATAACAGTGGTAATTACGGTAATTGGAACTCAACGACGTTAGCACTGATGCTCATATGGCGAGAGGCACATCCGATTTTGCAGCGAGTCTTAGATCAAGGTCATCAGGTATTAGTTTCGCGGGTTCAGCGAAGGGACCAAGAGAGAAATACAGATCGTCTCGCACAGCTTGAGCGTCAGCAAGCTGCGCAAGAGCGCGCCGACGACCTTGAGCAGCAGTGGCAGCGGTATGTGTCTAGAACCAAGTCATTCATGGAGGAGGTGTTTAATTTCGCATCAACGGGGACCGTAGCTGGCACGAAGTACGAACGCTGGACAGAAATTCAGAAGTGCGTAATGACTAACGGCCGCACCCAAATTGATAGTCGAAAGATTAATATGACGGCCTTCAGAGTTTCAAGACAAAAATATCCTGGCGATGTGATGTATTTAGTTTCGTCAGATGGCAGCCTACGTCTTGCAACCCCGGCTACGGTTCCTATCGATCGACTCCAAAGCGCATGGCGGCAAGCGTTTCAGGAATGTCCTGGAACAACCTCTCGATTTTAGCGGGAAGCAAATCGTCCAGCCCTCCTTGATGGGTCAGGTATTGAGGTTACTTTAGGCAGTTCTTTTGGGCATTGTCGTGGAGGTTGGCAGGCCCGCGAACAAAACGGACGGGTTTGTAAGACTGGGCCCGCCGGGATTCGAACGAAGGCCCAGAGGATGATGAGAAAGCTGGACTCAGCGATCCCTGTTGGCCATCAATGACTCACGCGCGTCACTAAGCGGTGTGTAAGAGCGGTGTGAAAGCAGATGTATACTTAACTATCGCGTTTTTGACCGCTTATTTCGTCGGCAAAACACTTTCGCATGCAGAGCGTAGTCAACGATCGAGGGAGGCTGAGCGTTAGTAAGAATTCGACTCTGACACGGCGTTTTGGTGTAGTGAAGCTCAGCGTTAATTCCTAAGAGGAACACAGCGAAGGGGCCGACGGACGATACAGAAATTGATATAACTCGATGGCACGGAGAAAGCCGCAACCCGGCAAGACAGAGTTTTCCGATGATAAGCAAAAAAAAATTATTTGTTCCAGTAGCGATATTTCCACTTTTAAACCCATTTGTAATTGCCCAAGCGCCATTACCAACCGAACTCTTTGCTTGTAGGCAGATCCCCGTACCAGGGGACCGTCTGCGCTGTTATGACACCGCGGTAGGAGGGCCAGATCGATCGACCCCTGAAGGCACTGGCTCTCCGACCATCCCTACCGCGGCTTCAAGCACGGCCTCAACGATCACGATTTCCCCCGCAGAGACAGTGTCAGTTGCGTCAAAAAAATTTCCCGAATCGCCAACTGATCTGCAGGAGTCCGTCTCACCGATTTCCTCACCACAACGGGCGGCGGCGAACCACAGCGTACAAAGCACCGTGACGTATTTTTCAAGAAATCATCACAATAAAGCGATCGTGATGTTGGACAACGACGAGATCTGGATGGAAAGCACCGCTAGCAAGTTTATAGGTGAGATCAAAACCGGATCTTCAGTGACCTTAAGCCGTGAGGGACTCGGCTGGTACCGGCTCCGCATCCACGGCTCAAAAGGAGTTATGGCCGTACGACGAATCAAATAGCTGATTCTCCCAGATTAGACCGGTGTGCCCGCTCGGCGGTGGCGGAAAATTTCACCAGTTTTTTTAAAGGAAGTTCAGTTCAGGCTCCTCAAGTCAGCACACAAAAAAGCCCGAAGGATATTCCTTCGGGCTTGCATAAAAATACGCTTGAATAGAGTTCTTTAGAACGATACATCGACACCAATACTGTAGACACGTCCCCAAGTCCAGCGACCCGCCTGTTTCTCGCGGCCCGATGGCTCCCAGTCGGTTAAGTTTTGAACCTGTCCACGCACTTTTATCTTCTCATTAAAGATATATGTGGCGCCTAAGTTCGCCGTAATCACGCTCGGCAACTCAGTGTACGGACTACCCTGGTCGTCAATATACTGAAGCGGCTCGCTGCTGGTGACATCGCGTTTGCCTCGGCCTGAAAAGAATACGTCGAGAAATGACGATAATTTTTTGTAATTATGTGTCACCACAACGTTACCGCGTATCTTCGCATTATTATATTGTCCGGTCGTATCAGAGCGGTCGAATCCCGTATTTGAGACAAGGTCGCGCTTCAGTCGATAAACACGACTCAACACATCGAAGGCACCGAGGCTCTCGGTATCAAAGCCGTAACGGACTGAATACTCGTAGGTAGCAAACTTACGCAACGCAGCGTTAACATACCCGGACGTAAATGCACCAATCGCGGGGAGCTGCTTATCTGGTCCGCGCGTAAACTTGTTACAAAACTCATTCGGATAATTAGTCGCGTCGTAGCAGGCCTCCATGATATTCGTGAGGGTAAAGCTCACAATCGCGTCCTCGATATCAATCTCCGTGTAGTCCGCTGCCACCGTTAGACGACCGGGGACGAAGCTTGGGGAATAAACGATCCCGATATTCAGACTGTCCCCCTGCTCGTTTAACAGGTTTGGATTACCGCCGGTGAACCCGCGTCGGGAAGCATTGCCTGCGATACTGACGAAATTCGTCGGAATGCCCTCTTTTGCGCAGTTCGCTTGGCGCACTGCTGGCGCTGGTCCACGGGGCAAGTTGGTTCCCTGACAAGGGTCTGTCGCGAATTGTGAAGACTCAACGACCGGCAGAAACAGTTCTGTAACCGCTGGAGCACGCACCGTTTCCGAAAGATTTGCGCGAATGCGGAAATCTCCAAACAAATCCTCGAACGGACGGAAATTGAGGCCTACAGCGAACGCCTCATCAGTTCCTGAACGACTGTTGTCCATTGAGCGGTATGACGCCTCCAAACCTAATTGGTGAAGAGCTGGTACTCCCATTTCCGCTGAGATCACCGGGATTAGCAGTTCACCAAAGAAATCGTTAGTCTTATAGCCGCCGCTGAGAGAGTTATCCGAAAAACCGGAAATCTTTGCCGTACCGTCATTTGCAAAGGCTGCAAACTCACGTCGATGCTCAAAGCCGACAGCAACCTCAAGTGCCCCACCTGGTAAATTGATTAGACCACCACTGGCGTACGCCGTGGCGACGTCCTGCTCGAGGCGGGTGGAACCCACTGTGTTGTACGTGACGTACTTGAGCGCATCCGCCGAGGGTGTTCCGAACGGGTTGAAAGGCTTGCAACCGCCTCTCCCGCCCAAGACGTTCTCCGCGCTGGTGATCCCAAAGCCCGTTACTACGTAGTTGGCGCCCACTGTGGGGTCGTAGTTGTAGCGACAATCAATTTGCTTTGTAGTCGGGTTTATCCCGACGTCCATCGCAGCGAACCAGCGATTATCGTTCACTTCGATACTCTCGGAGGTAATCCCACTCCAGCCCTTTTGGCCAGAGACCCCCCATCGCCAACTCTGGCCCAAGAGCTCGTTGGAGCCCTCGATACCAAGTCGGTACAACTCCACGCTCGAGTCGTTAACAATTTCTCGGGCGCCGAATTCCAACCAGCCTTTGTGCATGAAGAAGTTACCGGGGCCACCGAGCAGCCCTTCGAGTCTCGAACGCGAGGCAGCCGGCAAGAACGGATGGCTAGTCGGGAACCGAAGCGACGTGCTCGTTGAGCCAAACACGCCAGAGCTGTATCTCTCAGCCTGGAAACCAGGGTTCGCTGCCAACATTTTGTTGGCGTAAATACTTCCCGTCAGGGTGATATTGTCGGCCAATTCATAATTCAGCATCGTCGAAAAATTGTAACGCTCTGCTCCCTCTAAGGCCGTATTCGTCCGAATTAAATTGAGACCATCGCCGCCCGACGCCCACACAGCGTTCCCCGTAGGAATGCCTGGGTTGTAGGTGACAATACCGCCGTTGCCCGAGGGATCAAACTGATAAAAGTTCCCGTCTCCCCATCGGCCAACACCAAGGTTGGTAATAGCAGATCCCGCCGGGGTAATGAGACCACTAAAAGACAGGATGCCCGCGCGCGGCTGAGGGAAAAGACGAAGTTGGCCAATGACCACCGATCCATCCTGCCGAGTGACCCGTTGTGCGGCAGTGGGCTGATACAAACCCCAATTATCTAACAGCGAGGGCACCTCGTTAGAGTTGACTGTCTCGGTACGGTTGTACTCGAGGTTAGCCACAATGTTCAGGTTACGCCCGTTCGGATCAGAGAAGTTTCCCCCCAACAAACCACGTGCTGAAATCTCATCATGAATCTGGCTGTTACCGAAGG
>Ga0194116_10003286_pt1 | contig 19659 bp, 17 predicted proteins | sample TA2MahsurfametaG_4_FD_148617 | JGI IMG/M metagenome (GOLD analysis project Ga0194116, IMG submission 148617) | Freshwater microbial communities from Lake Tanganyika, Tanzania - TA2015008 Mahale S9 surface | ecosystem: Environmental > Aquatic > Freshwater > Lake | place: Tanzania: Lake...
GCTCTTCAGTCTCGGGGTGCATCTTTTGCAACGCGGCGAGTTCACGCGTGCTCGTCAAAGATTGCTGGCCGCGCATCAGCGTGCGCCCAACGATCTGCTTGTATTGATGACGCTCGCGTCAGCCTGTCGCTTCATGAAGGATCGCGATGGTGAACGCGAGGCGATCGACGCAGCGCTCGCCGCCGACCCGTACTACCTGCCGGGCCTGCTTGCGCGCGGCTATTGGCTCGAGTCGCATGACACCGTGAGCGCTGCCGCAAGCACCTTTCGCAATGCGCTCAAAGTCGCACCGCCGGAATCCGCATGGCCTGATTTTTTGCGCGAGCAATTGCTGCACGCCCGCGAGCTCGTCGACCGGCATGGCCGCGACTACCAAAAATATCTGGGCAATACGCTCGCCAGTCTGCTTGACGATCTGCCCGGCGGCCTGCAGCTACGCTGGCGCGAGGCCGTGTCGATCATGGCGGGTCGCAGCCAACCCTATGTCTCGGACAGCAACCAATTGCATGTGCCGCGGCTACCGGCAATTCCTTTCTTTGAGCGCAGTCTGTTCCCCTGGGCAGAGAGTCTGGAAGCGAAAACCGCCCAGATCCGTGCAGAGCTCGAACAAGCGCTGCAGACCCACGACGAAGGCTTCGCGCCATACATCGGCTATCGACCCGGCGAGCCGGTCAATCAGTGGCAAGAGCTAAACCATTCTCGACGTTGGAGCGCGTACCACTTGTGGCGCTCGGGTCATCGGGTCGAGGCAAATCTCGAGCGCTGTCCGGTGACCGCTGCGGCACTCGCTGCCGTCGACATGGCCGTCATCGAGGGACTCTGCCCGAATGCCATGTTCTCGGCACTTGCGCCCCATACGCGGATTCCGCCGCATCACGGCGAAACCAATGCGCGCATCGTCGTACATCTGCCACTCGTCGTGCCCGAGGGCTGTCGCTATCGCGTGGGTTTCGACGAATGCGACTGGCAAGTTGGCAAAATTCTGGCCTTCGACGACACGCTCGAGCACGAAGCACGCAACGACAGCGATGAATTGCGTATCGTAATGATCTTTGATGTGTGGAACCCGCTACTATCCGAGGCTGAGCGGGAGCTCGTCACAGCCATGACCTCGGCGGCTCGGCTTTACAGTCGCTGAGACAAAAAACAGGCCGGCGTGAAAGCCGGCCCGGAGAAAAATCAGCCCAGCGAGCGCAATACCCGATCGAGATATTCAGCTTGCAGTCGACTGCGTGCCGCCGCCTCGCTGTCATCTGGCGTGAAATCCTCGATCTCCTCGCCCGCCACGAGCTCACGGCGCGCGAGCATTTTCTCGACCGTATCGAGTCTGGTACGCGTCACCGCCAATTCGGTGATTAGCGCCAGGGTCACGCCGTAGAGCCGATCGAGCATCGGATCGTCAGTGAGCTGCGGATCGAGGCGCAAAGTGGCCGCGTCTTCGTTGGCGGCCTGCGCCACGGCGCGCAGACGTTCGGCCTCGCGAGCCACCAACGTGCGACCTGCATGCTGGCGGATTTCCATGGTGTTGCGACGCACCAGGCTGAGCGCCCGATAGGCCGGGTCGCCGCCGCTGCAGCAGCGATACACGTCACGCCGCAAACCGTGAGCGGCCAGATAAAGTTACTCGAAGATCAATTGCAAAGCACCCTGTTCGAGAAACAGGGCCGGCGGCTCGTACCCACGGAGCTCGGCCGTATTGCTTACGCCTATGCCGAAGAAATCTCTCCGCGCGGGCTCGAACTCGCAAGCGCACTGCGGGGCGCACGTACGCGCGGCAGTCGACAAGTCACGGTTGGGGTCGCCGATGCCGTTCCCAAGCTCATCACCTGACGCGTGCTCGAACCGCTACTCGCCGGCGACGGCAAGTTCCACGTCATCTGTCACGAGGCACCGCTATATGCGCTGCTCGCCGACCTCGCCGCTCACCGACTGGATCTGGTGCTGGCAATAAGCGCAGTATCGACCGACTCTTCGTTCAAGGCCTACAGCCATTTGCTCGGCGAATCGGAGATCGGTTTTTTTTGCTGCCAAACCGCTCGCCGCGCGTTTACCACGCGGCTTCCCGCAGAGCCTGCAGGATGTGCCACTGCTCGTGCCGACCGATCGCAGCGCCAATCGGCGCGTGCTCGATCTTTGGGTCGAAAAACAGGGGATCACGCCGCGCATCGTGGGCGAACTCGACGACAGCGCCATCGTCAAAACTTTTACGCAACACGGCGTGGACGCCTTCGCGATCCCGCTCGCTTTCGAAAAAGAAGTCACTCGGCAATGCCACGTGATGCGCGTCGGTCGCATCGAGGGGCTGAAGGCACGCTTTTATGCGATCTCCACCGAGCGTCGAATCAAACATCCGGCGCTCGCCATGATCACCGAAACGGCGCGCACGGATTTGTTCTCGCAACCCGCCGCGCGGGACTAATCGATTTGAATGCGACTAATCGCAGCGGCTGGTCGAGACGTTATCGAGTTCGCCGCGCTCGCTTACTTCGAGCCGTACCTCGATGGGTCGACAGCAAATCTGGCAATCTTCGATGTAGCTACGCGAAGCATCGGTGAGATCGAGCATCGAGCCATAGGGCTCGCCACACCACGGGCATTGCAACTCGACGAAGACGCCGAGCTCCGCCGTGCCACCCTCGGCTCCGCCACCAATACTTTGACTAGGTTCGAACACCGGCTCGAGCCCATAGAGCGCATCGATGCTCGCCGCATCGAGCGTCGTCACCTCAGCCAGCAGTTTTTTCGGATCGGCCCGCATGTGCTAATGATATACCGGCCCCTGTTAGACTGAACAAAACATCTAGCTTGGATAAAACGTCGCGCCGGAGGTCCTGTCATGTTCCGTAACTACCTTGCGATTTTCCGCTGCAGCCTCGCTGCGCTCGGTGCGGTCGCTGCCGCCACCGCGACCACTGCGATCACTGCTCCCGATGGCGCTGCAGTACCATCGGCGACGCTCGCCACCAGCCACGGTGAATTCTGCATCGTGGTGCAACGCCTGTTGGTCGACACCGATCTGCCGATGCAAATCACGCTGCAAACCACCAAGGACGATTTCACGGAGTCGAAAGCGAGTGTCACGCCACTCGGCATCCACCAGTTCGTGGAGCCCGATGTTTCCGGACAACCAAGAGAAATTTCCTGCAAGACCAAGACAGCAGATCATCTGCTAGCCGAGCACGGCGCGAGTGCAGCACGCGATCCCGCGCTTGCACCACGCAGCTGTCGCGATATCCAGCGCCGGGTCGTAGTTGACGTCTGGTCGACGCTCAAAGAGAACGAGCGGGCGACGGTGGTGCATTCACCGCAGCGCGTCATGCTTGACGCCGACTCGAAGAGTTACACGGGCTCAGGTTGGATTGGCTCACCCACCGAGGCCTACCTCGCGGCAGACGGACGACTGCATCTTCGTGCCTCGGCCTTGTACGCCGACTGGGAAGACTGGCGCTGGAAGATCATGCCCAAAAGCTTTCGCGGCAATCATTATTGCCACCTCGTTGCGCCGGAACGTGTCCGCGCGCTTATGACCGGCGGCGAGCGTCTCAACCAGCAGCGAAAGTAATCTCGAGCAAAGTAATTTGAGGTGCTTGCGCGCACGCTACTGATCGGCCCGGTAGGTAGCGTCAACGTGGCATGCAAGGTAAATTCGGTGCACTGGGTCGCGCGGTCGATCCGATCGAGCCTGCCCTTGGCGCGGCAGTCGAGCCCCTGCCAGTCGAATCGTGAAGCCTTGGCTAATTCCCGGACTGATTATCTCGCAGCCGTCTTGCTGCAGCGTGCGTCGCCGCTCAGAATGCCGGGATGACCGAAGAGACCCGCAGCAGTCCACGTCGCCTGCCCGCGACCACCGATGCCTCGCGCGAAGCGATGGACGAACGACGCACACGCCTGCGCGAACAGGGTTACGCAATCGATGCGCTCTGCGGTGCACAGCCGCTCCTCGAGCCGGAGAGACTCGCCGGCAGCATCGAGGGTTTCATTGGTTATGCGCAGGTACCGCTCGGTGTCGCCGGGCCCATACAGATCCGCGGCCTGCATGCGAGCGGTGATTTTATGGTACCGCTGGCAACGACCGAGGGCACGCTGGTCGCCTCGTTTCAGCACGCCTTCAACGTCATCAACCGCTGCGGGGGAGCCAACGCCGCCTGCAGTCGGCAGCTCGTCGGTCGAGCACCCTGCTTCGAATTCGCCGATCTGCCGACCGCGATCAAAGTTGCCAGTTGGTTGTCCGCGCAGTTCGCTGCGATGCAGCAAGCCGCAGCCTCGACGTCGCGATACTGCCGATTACAAGACCAAAAAATTTCGGTACTAGGCAATACGGTTTATTTGATGCTTGAGTATTCGACCGGTGACGCCGCAGGACAAAATATGGTGACCCTAGCCACCCGCGCGGTTTGCCGAACCTTGTTGCCAGCCATGCCAGCACAACCCACGAGTTGGTTGCTAGAGTCTGCGCTCTCCGGTGACAAACGATCCTCCGCACAGGCTTTTTTGGGTGCGCGCGGCCGCAACGCCTCGGCCGAGATCATCATCCCAGCGCGAACGGTCAGCCGCTATTGGCGCGCCGATCCGGCTGCACTGGCGCGCTGCTGGGATCAAGCCATCGCCGGCGCTGCGCAGACCGGCGCCGTCGGCCTGCAGGGCAACGTCGCCAATGGTCTCGCGGCGCTGTTCATAGCCTGTGGTCAGGACGTAGCTTGCGTGTCCGAGGCGACAACCTCAATTACGCGCTTCGAAGTCACCGCTGCGGGCGATCTCTACACTTCCGTGACCCTGCCTAATCTCATCATTGGCACCGTGGGCGGTGGCACGTTCCTGCCCACCGCGCGCGATTGCCTCGCCATGCTAGGTTGTCGTGGCGAAGGCAGCGCAGCAAAATTTGCGGAAATTTGCGCAGTCGTCGCCCTCGCCGGCGAACTGTCGCTGATTGGCGCTATGGCAAGCGGCACATTTGCCGACGCCCACGCGAGTGGCGGTCGCAAGGGCCGCGGCACCGGCGAAACCTGACAGCCGAACTTCGCGGTCGGATCAGTACGTGTCAAAGAATTCGAGCAGCAATACGGCGGACAACAATCATGCCAACGGCAAGCCGTCGAGTCCCGCGCCGACCGCGCGGGCCCGTAAGCCGCTGCGTCGTTTCGTACTGCACAAACTGCTGCTGCCCGTCGGCTGGCGCCTGTACCGCGCGCTCGGTCGCTCGTGGCATTACGATGAACACGATGTTTCGATCCTTCGCCAACTGGTCGCCGCAAGACAACCCGTGGTCGGTGCGTTCTACCACTCGCGCACCTTTGCCTTGCTGCATTACTTCAGTCTGCCGCAGCAGGGTCGCTGGATCTTGATGTGCTCGCAGAGTCGCGATGGCGAGGCCATGGCCCGTATCGAAGAGGGTTTGGGATTTCGCGTCGCACGCGGCTCATCGGGCAAAGGCGGCGCCCGGGCGCTGGTCGAAATGATTAAAGCTCAGCGTGACGATCGTGGCCTCAACTCCTGTCTCGCCATCGACGGTTCACGCGGGCCGCGCGGCGTGGCGCAACTTGGCACCATCACGCTTGCACAAAAAACCGGCAGTCTTTTGCTGCCCGTGGCCGCATCTGCCTCGCCAAGCTGGCGCTGGAACGCCTCGTGGGATCGAACCATCATCCCGCGGCCCGGTGCGACGGTCAGCGTGCGCATCGGCGCGCCCATCGAAGTGCCGCCCAAACTCGATGAATCTGACCTCGAGGCTCTACGCCAGCGCCTCGAAAACATCATGTTCACCTTGCATAGCAAACTCGACGCACGAACCGGTTACCGCGACGCGGAACCGCTCAGACTCGCTGCGGGCTGAGCGCCGTGTCGTAGCCGCGACTCCCAGTCCTTACCCAGCCCTCTAAATCAGTCCTCAAAATACTCATGAAGATCAATCCATGCGCAAAATTCTCTCGTTGGTCATGAGCATCGTGCTCGTCACTGCAGCCACCGCTGCGACGCCCACCAACCCGTTGCTCGATCCCTGGACCGGACCATATGGCGGAGTGCCGCCGTTCGACAAGGCCTCACCCGCCCTGCTCGCCCCGGCACTCGAAGCCGGCATGGCCGTTCACCTGGCCGAACTCGATCGACTTGCCAACGATCCGGCACCAGCGAGCTTCGCCAACACCATAGCCGCCATGGAGCGCTCGGGTCGCGCCCTCGATCGCGCGAGCACCGTCTATTACATCTTCGGGTCAACTTTAAGCGACGATGCCGTACAACGAGTCGAGCGCGACATTGAACCCAAGATGGCCGCTTTCCGCGACCGCATCACGCAAAACGAAAAATTGTTTCGTCGCATCGCGACAGTCTATGAATCGCGCGAAAAATCTGGGCTCACCGCCGAAGAGCAACGCCTGACCTGGCTGACGTACACCAACTTCGTGCGCGCCGGTGCCAGGCTCGATGCAGCCGCCAAAAAACGCCTCGCCGAAATCAACCAGTCGCTTGCCGAGCTCTTCACGCAATTCAGTCAAAACCTTCTGGCTGACGAAAGCGAGCGCTACACCGTACTCGATAGCGAGGCCGATCTCGCCGGACTACCCGAATCTTTACGCGCGGGCTTCGCCGCGGATGCCGAGCGGCGCAGTCAAAACGGCAAGTGGATCATCGCTAACACGCGCTCATCGGTAGAACCGTTTCTAACTTACTCCACGCGCCGCGATCTACGCGAGAAAGTTTGGCGTGTATTCGTAAATCGCGGCGATAATGACGATGCCCGTGATAACAACGCCATTATCGGTCAAATCCTGCAGCTGCGCGCCGAGCGCGCACGACTGCTAGGGTTCGCTACGCACGCGCACTGGCGACTCGAAAATTCAATGGCGCGGACTCCCGAGCGCGCAATGCAATTAATGGAAGCCGTCTGGAAGCCCGCTATCGCCCGAGTCGCCGAGGAAGTCGCCGACATGCAGAAAATCGTCGATGCCGACGGTGGCGGCATGCGCATCGAGCCCTGGGACTACCGTTTCTACGCCGAAAGAGTCCGGAAGGCCAAGTACGATCTCGACACCAACGAGCTCAAGCCCTACCTGCAACTCGAAAAATTACGCGAAGGCATGTTCTACGTCGCCGGCGAGCTCTTTGGTCTGCGCTTTACCGAAGTCGCTGCGGGCAGCGTGCCGGTGTATCACCCCGATGTGCGCGTCTGGCGTGTCGATGACAAGGCGGGCAACTTGGTTGGTCTCTGGTACTTCGACCCCTATGCGCGCGTCGGCAAACAGTCGGGCGCGTGGATGAACGCCTACCGCAACCAAGAGCGCTTCGATGGTGAGGTGAAGACCATCGTCTCGAACAACTCCAACTTCGTGAAAGGCAAACCTACCGAACCCGTGCTCATCAGCTGGGACGATGCGGTGACACTGTTCCACGAATTCGGCCACGCGCTGCACGGCCTCGCGTCCAACGTCAACTATCCGAGTGTCTCGGGTACCAACGTCGCACGCGATTACGTCGAATTCCCCTCGCAGCTGCTCGAGCACTGGCTGCCGACCAAAGCAGTCCTCGATCGCTTTGCCATTCATTACCAGACCGGCAAACCGATTCCCAGCGAACTGCTCGCCAAAGTCGAAAAAGCCAAAACCTTCAACCAAGGTTTTGCCACGGTGGAATATTTGGCTGCTGCGCTCGTCGACATGAAGCTGCATCTCGCGGCGACGCCAGACTCGCGCATCAATCCCGATGTCTTCGAGCGCGAGACTCTGCAGGCACTCGGTATGCCGCGCGAGATCGTCATGCGCCACCGCACTCCCCAGTTCAGTCACATATTCGCGGGAGACGGCTACTCGGCGGGCTACTACAGCTATCTTTGGGCGGACACCTTGACCGCCGACGCCTGGGAAGCCTTCACCGAGGGCACAGGAGCCTGGGATCGCGACGTCGCCAATCGCTTGCGCAGCAACGTGTTCGCGGTCGGCAATACCATTGATCCGGCCGATGCTTATCGCGCCTTCCGTGGTCGCGATCCGCAAATCGAGGCTTTAATGCGCAAGCGAGGCTTCATGCCATCGACCTATAAAAGCGACCGTCAAAAAGTCGGTAACCAATGAAAATCGTGTAACCTACGCGCAATAGGTTAAAAAAAGCACCGAAATACGGTATGCAAACCGATTTTTTATCTGTTAAACTACCGTCTCCTCAAAAACTACCCACCCAAAAGATTCTTATGGCCAAAAAAACTGTACGCACTGCCAAGAAGTCCCGCCGCAATGTGTCCCCGTGGACACCGGCTGATGAAAAGAAGCTGAAGAAGCTCGCGGGTAAAATGTCCACCGACAAAGTTGCCAAGGCTCTCGGTCGTTCCGTGGCCGCAGTGACCTTCAAGGCGTTCTCAATGCGCGTTTCGATGCGTCTGCCGAGCAGCAACCGCGGCCGCCGGCTCAACGTTTCGCGTCGTCGCTCAGCGTAAGCAACCGCTCACATCAAGCCGGGAGCCACGAGGAGGCCGCGCTGCAAGGTGCAGCGCCCGAAATGGTCCCAAAAAAAGCGCGAGATCAGCCGCCCCAGCGGTAATTACGGGGCGGTTGAGTGCTGCACGGGTAGCCAATTAGCATTGCGATCAGTCACTTTGGGTTTCACTTGACGGAACCCCGATCAGAGCGTTGCGATCGGGACGCAGCTCACCGAGCGTTGCCTCAAGCAACCGCGGCCACTCGGTGAGCCCACGCAAGACACTCCACACGGCAACTGCCACGGTGCCCACAAAACCAGCGGTCGCCAACATGCTCGCGAGCCCGCGACTCTCCTCCCAGAACGCGACAATCAGCGTGACTGCGCCAAGTAGCGGCCCGGGCGCATCGCATGGCAAGGCGACAAAAACCCGCACCAGCGCCTGTGCAACGCGCTGACTTTGGCGGCGAGCTCGGTGGTGATGAGCGCGAGACGCAAATTCATCAGGACCACGATCTACGCGAGCAATTGAGGCAAGGAATCAAACACGCGGCCTGCCCTCCCCGACAAAAGGCGATAACCATCACCGTCAACGTCGACTGATCAACACCCCGATGACGAGCCCAATGCCCGCAGCCAAACCAACGGACTGCCACGGATTATCACGCACGTAACGCTCGGCATCTTTGGCAGCGTCCCGTGCCTTGCCGAGCACTTCTTCTTCAAGCACCGTCAGACGATCGCGGGCCGCATGAAAGGCGTCGGCGACCCAACCGCGCGCTTCATCGAGCCGCTCGGCGGCGAGGCTTGCAGGTTCACGCAGCAGCAATTCCGCATCTTCGACAACCTGGCGCAGATCGTCGACGATCCTCTCGGAGGACGGTGTAATCATGAAACGCTCCGTCAGTTCAAAGATAAGCTATATTTAAAGATCACGCTTCAAGAGCCGATCGCCATGCCGACTCCAGCCAGAGTCGCTCGTCAGCCGCCGTCGCATGCTCGAGGTCACCCGGCAGTGCGTGCCGATCATCGACCCATTCGCGCAGCAACGGCCCGCCGTTGATCACATCGATGGCTAGGCGCTCACGCTCGTACTCGTAAGCAAAATCCCGCCACAGCGGATACTCCGGCAAAAGATTACGAATGGCCTTAAAAGCGAGGGCCTGCAGACGCCACGGACGGAACGCGTGATGGTCATACGCGGAATCGTCGGTGTGGATCTGCAGCCCGTTACAGAGCGTGCCAGCGTGCTTGTGGAAGGTCGGCTCGAACCAGCACATTCGCAGCCTGCAGCCCGTGAGCCAGGCGGGTTCGAGCCGCTGCATCTCGGCAAGCAGCTTTGCGGCATCGAGGTTGGGCGCACCGAAAAGTTCGAGCGGGCGCGTGGTGCCGCGGCCTTCCGAGAGTGTGGTGCCCTCCACCATCACGGTGCCTGCATAAGCCCGCGCCATGAAAACATTGGCGGCGTTAGGGCTGGGGTTGACCCAGCTGCGCTCGCCCTCTGGCCAGCCCCAACCGGGCGCTCGCTCGGGCTCCCAACCCAGCATCGACACCACCACCAGATCGACCTGCAGCGCGCCGCGTTGCGTGAACCAGCGTGCAAGCTCGCCCATGGTGAGACCATGTCGCATCGGCATCTCGCCAGCTCCCACAAAACTCTCCCAGCCCGGACGCAGCGCGAGCCCCTCCACCGGGCGGCCGGCGGGATTCGGTCGGTCGAGCACCCACACCGACTTGCCAAGTCGCGCCGCCGATTCGAGCACGTAGCGCAGCGTGGTGATGAACGTGTAGATGCGGCAGCCAAGATCCTGCAAATCGACCAGCACGACATCGCAATGCGCCAGCATGTCATCGGTCGGCCGACGTACTTCGCCGTACAGACTGAAGACGGGAATGCCGAGTACCGGATCAATGAAATCGGCCGACTCGATCATGTTGTCTTGCTTATCGCCGCGCAGACCATGCTGCGGACCAAACGCCGCAGTGACTTGCAAGCCAGGCGTCGCGGCGAGTGCATCGAGACTGTGGCGAAAATCGGCGGTCATTGAAGCCGGGTGTGCCAGTAATCCCAGCCTGCGACCTACGAGGGGCGCGCGCAGACGGGTGTCTTCGAGCAAACGATCGATGCCAAGCTTGATCATGCGACTCCGATAGCGGTCAGCAAATTCTCAACCCGATGAAAATCGGCCTGCGGGCCGTGATGACGCAACGCCCAGTGACTGATACCGAGCGTGGTCTCGAGTACAACCGTCGGCCAAAGAAACGGGTAATCGACCACTGCCGATCTTGGCAGTTCCACCTCGACCGACAAATCAAGCACAGGCCCAAACCGCTCGCCGATAGGGGTTGCGGCAGTGCGTGCTGACTGCTTGACACGCGGCGCTTCGTCGAGTGCCAACGGCCGCATACCGCAGCGTGGCGAGTCGAACGCGTAGGCAGCCCAATCACCGGAGGGTGAAAAATTAAACTCGCGATACGCCCCGCCCTGCGCCGTTGCGACCAACGCCACCGGTGCGGCGAACAACTCACAACAAGTATGGCGCCAAAGTTCATCACAGCGCTGGACCACGGCAGCGCGCCGCGATGGCAAGATAATCACATCGACCGACTCAATCTCATAAACCACGCGCAAAGCATTTTGTTGAGCGACCAACTCCACGGCGACACGACCCTCTGCCGCGGCGGCGGGATGGGCGATGAGTTCTAGCCTCATGCCCGACGTCCCGCAATCACCGGCACCTGCCACACACCATAGGCGCGCGGATCTTGCACCGTGGCGATGATCGCGTCGAAAGCGGCACGAATTTCCTCGACCGTCATGCTCGAATGCCGCGCCATCGCCTCGATATAACCGTCACGCCAAGCCGTGAAAATGCCAGCGAGTTCGGCCCTCGGTACCCGCTCGGTATCGAGCGTCAGGAATTGGATTCCGAGGTGCGTGAACCCGAGTTCCCGCAGCAACGGCAAAGTGCGTCGACCGATGCGCGCGTCGGTTCCCGTGGCACGGGTGAACGGCACTACCACCTGATGCCACAGTCGATCCGGGTCTACCCCCTCGCGCTCGGGAAAGTGCAGCATGCCGTAGTCCTCGCTCAGCACATGCGCCCAGCCGCCGGGCTTCAACACCCGGCGAATCTCCGCCAGCATGCGCTCGGGTCCCGGTACCATTTGCGTCACGTGACGACAGAGCACGAGATCAAAGTCGCCGGCGGGGAAACGTAATGCAAAACCGTCGCCCTGCTCGAAGCTCACCGGCGGCGCGGCGGGCAGCGGTCGCGAACGGGCAGCGGTCAGCAGCTCGGGCATTAAATCGACGCCAACGACCTCTCCCGCACCCGGAAACATTGCAGCCACTCGCAAAGTTGCCTCACCACTGCCGCAGCCGAGATCAAGGATGCGTGCTCCCTGCGGTAGCGCGTACCGCGACAGCAGTTTTGATTCCTGAGGCCAAATCGCCTCGATTTGATGTCGCAGGGTACGCAACATCGATTCGTCGGTCATCTGTTCGGCTTGCGGATTTTGCATGGCTGCGTGGTTCATTGGGTCGCAAATGATAGGCCAACAATGGGAGAATGACGCTCCCGACAGCGATGGTCGGAGCCCCGATGAACGCCGTAGCCGCAGAACTCCCGCTCTTTGCCCCGCCGGAAAGCGCCGCCCCGCGCATCCGCGAGATTCCGTATAACTACACCTCTTTTTCGGATCGCGAAATCGTCATCCGTCTACTCGGAGCTGACCGCTGGGCTCTGCTCGATGAATTGCGCGGCGAGCGCCGCACCGGCCGCTCGGCGCGAATGCTCTACGAGGTGCTCGGCGACATCTGGGCCGTGCAGCGTAATCCGTATCTCGAAGACGATTTGCTCGACAATCCACGTCGTCGCCGTCTGTTGATAGAGGCACTCGAGCATCGGCTCGGCGAAATCGACAAGCGTCGAACACCGGGGCTCACCGGTCTCGATGCCGAGCGCGATCGCAAGGTGATGCTGTTGCTCGAGGCTGCGCAGACCGCGGTTGACTCGTTCGCAGCCGCGTTCAAGCGCACGGTAAAACTACGCGATCGCGCGCGTCGACTGCTTGGCAAACACACCCGCGACGATGCCATCCGCTTCGATGCCTTCGCGCGCGTCTCGCATGTCACCGACGCCACCGACTGGCGTGTCGAGTATCCCTTCGTTGTGATTTATCCGGACAGCGAGGACGAAATCCCAGGCCTGGTGCGCGCCTGTATCGAACTCGGTCTCAGTATCATCCCGCGCGGTGGTGGTACCGGATACACCGGTGGTGTCATTCCGCTCACGCCTTTGTCCGCGGTCATCAACACCGAAAAACTCGAGTGCGTCTCCGAAGTCGAGTATGTTTCTTTGGCGGGTGTTGGCGAGCCCGGTCGCGAGCGCACCGTGCCCACCGTCTTTTCGGAAGCCGGCGTGGTGACCAAGCGCGTGGCCGATGCCGCCGAGCGCGCAGGCTTTGTTTTTGCGGTCGATCCGACGTCGATCGACGCCTCGTGCATCGGTGGCAACATCGCCATGAACGCGGGCGGCAAGAAAGCCGTGCTCTGGGGGACCGCCGTCGACAACCTTGCCTGGTGGCGCATGGTCGATCCCGAGGGTAATTGGCTAGAGGTCGAGCGCGTCGGTCATAATCTCGGCAAGATCCACGATGCCGCCGAAGTCGAATGGCGGCTTGTCTGGAAGGACGGTCGCTCGCCCGCCGCCAGTGCGCGCCTGCTGCGCGCCGAAACCCTGCGCATGACTGGCGACATGTTTCGTAAGGCCGGGCTCGGCAAGGATGTCACTGACAAATTCCTTGGCGGCCTGCCCGGCGTGCAAAAGGAAGGCTGTGATGGCCTGATCACCGCAGCACGCTGGGTCGTTCATCGCATGCCGCAGCATGTGCGCACGGTTTGCCTCGAATTCTTTGGTCAGGCGCGTGATGCCATCCCCTCGATCGTCGAAATCATCAACCAGCTGACGACGGCCGATCGCAGTCACGGCGTCAACCTCGCAGGGCTCGAGCATCTCGATGAGCGCTATCTGAAGGCTGTGGGCTACATCACCAAGAGCAAGCGCGCGCAGCTGCCGAAAATGGTACTGATCGGCGATATTGTAGGCGATGACGAAACCGCCGTCGCCCGCGCCACATCCGATGTAGTGCGCATCGCAAACGGTCGCGCCGGCGAAGGCTTCATTGCCGTAGGTGCCGATGCCCGCAAAAAATTCTGGCTCGATCGGGCGCGTACGGCGGCTATCGCCAAACACACGAACGCCTTCAAGATCAACGAGGACGTGGTTATCCCGATACCGCGCCTCGGCGACTACACCGACGCCATCGAGCGCATCAATATCGAGCTTTCGATCGCCAATAAATTGCGCCTGACCGACGCGGTCGAGGAATATCTTCGCGGCGAATTGCGTCCCGGTAAGACCGGCGATGCCGAACTCGACTCGCTCTCGCGCACCGAAATACTCGGTGATCGTCCGACCCGCGCGCGTGCACTTGTCGTCGCGGTGCGCCGTCGCTGGAAGCAATTGCTCGAAGATCTCGATGCACGCTGGGGCGAAGCCGGCCATACCGTATTCGCTGCGCTGCAAGATCGTAGTCTGCGTGTCTCATGGAAGCGTGAACTGCGTGAGCCCCTCAACGAAATCTTTGCAGGTGATGCCTACGCGCCAATCCGCGCCGAGTTTCATGCCATCCATCAGCGGATACTTAAAGGCCGAGTCTGGGTGGCGCTGCACATGCATGCGGGCGATGGCAACGTGCACACCAACATCCCGGTGAACTCTGACGATTATTTGATGTTGCAGGAGGCTAATGCCACCGTCGCTCGTATCATGAAAATCGCTCGTGAGCTGGGCGGCGTGATCTCGGGCGAACACGGCATCGGCATCACCAAACTAGAGTTTCTCACCGATGAAGAAACCGCTGAACTGCGCGCCTATAAAGGACGTATCGACCCGGACGGTCGCTTCAACAAAGGTAAGTTGCTGCCGGGCGGTGATCTCAATCGTGCCTATACGCCGAGCTTCAACCTGCTTGGTCACGAATCTTTGATCATGCAGCAGTCCGATATCGGCACGATCTCCGGCGCGATCAAGGACTGTCTGCGCTGCGGCAAGTGTAAGCCCGTATGCGCAACGCATGTGCCACGCGCCAATTTACTCTATAGCCCTCGTGACAAGATCCTCGCCACTTCGTTGCTGATTGAGGCCTTCCTGTATGAGGAGCAGACCCGACGCGGTGTCTCACTGCGCCACTGGGACGAGTTCGGCGATGTCGCCGACCACTGCACTGTTTGTCATAAATGCGAATCACCATGTCCAGTGGATATCGACTTCGGCGACGTCTCGATGGCGATGCGCGATCTGCTGCGCCGCATGGGCAAGAAGCGCTTCAATGCCGGTACCGCCGCCGCGATGCTGTTCCTCAATGCCACCAACCCCGAGACCATCAAGCTCGTGCGCAAGGGCATTATCGAATGGGGGTTCAAGGCGCAGCGCCTCGGCCATCAGGTCCTCAAGACCTTTGCCAAACCACAAGTGCAGGCACCGCCCGCAACCACCGGCAAGGCGTCGGTACGCGAGCAGGTGGTGCACTTCGTCAACCGGCGGATGCCGGCAGGTGTTCCAAAGAAAACCGCTCGGGCGTTGCTCGACATCGAAGATCGTAATTATGTGCCGGTGATCCGCAACCCGCGCTCGGGCAGCAGCGACGCCGAGGCGGTATTTTATTTCCCGGGCTGCGGCTCGGAGCGCTTGTTCTCACAAGTCGGACTCGCCACACAGGCCATGCTGTGGCATGTCGGCGTGCAAACCGTGTTGCCACCCGGTTATCTTTGTTGTGGATATCCACAGCGCGGGTCGGGCGATTTCGACAAAGCCGAGAAGATGATCACCGATAACCGCGTGCTGTTCCACCGCGTCGCTAACACGCTCAACTATCTCGACATCAAGACCGTAGTGGTCAGCTGCGGCACTTGCTACGACCAACTGCAGGGTTACGAATTCGACAAGATCTTCCCCGGCTGCCGCATCGTCGACATCCATGAGTATTTGATGGAGAAAGGCGTGCAGCTCGAGGGCGTGACGGGCGTGCGCTATCTCTATCATGACCCCTGCCACTCACCGATGAAGAGCCACGAGCCACTCAAAGTGGTGAACCAGCTGATGAATTCAAAGGCCAACGGTATGATCGTCAAAAACGATCGCTGTTGCGGCGAGTCTGGCACCTTTGCCGTATCGCGACCCGACGTTTCTACGCAGGTACGTTATCGCAAGGCCGAAGAAATGCAGAAAGGCGCACGCGCAGCGCGCGCCGACGGCTTTAGTGGCGAGGTCAAAGTACTTACCTCTTGCCCCTCATGTCTGCAGGGCCTGAAGCGCTTCGAAGACGAAACCTCACTTGATGCTGACTATATCGTCGTCGAGATCGCCAAACATGTGCTCGGTGAGCACTGGATGCGCGACTACGTCGCCGCTGCGAATGACGGCGGCATCGAACGCGTGCTGGTCTAACGCTATAACGCCTTTCGAAAGGTTAGGTTGTAACGCGTACCACCCTCGGGTTTTTGCACCGCGTGGTAGCCCTTGCGAGCGGCGCCGCCCCACACCAATACGTCACCGGGAAAGAGACGGATACGTACTGGTGAGCCTCGGCGCTCGAGTCCATACCAAAGAAACGTCGCGGCGGCGCCGAGCGTCACCGAGACGATCGGCTGCGAAAAATCGCGTTCGTCGGCGTCGCGGTGCGCGCCCATCTGCGCCGTCGGCGAATAGCGGTTAATAAGACAGGTGTCAGGATCAAAAGTACCAAAGCCCGCGGTGGTAGCCGCAGTGCGCGCCAAAGCGGCGAAAGCGGGAGGAATGTCGGGCCACGGCTGACCAGTCAAAGGATCGGCGAGTTCGTAGCGATACCCGCGGGCATCGCTGTACCAACCGCAGGCACCGCAACTCGTCATGAAGGCGGACATCGGCCGACCGCTCGGTGTTTTGAGCTGCCGGAACCGCGCGGCGGCCGAGATGCACTCGACCGCCGCATCCAGTTCATCAATCGGTGCCGCGAAGCCATGCAACAGCACGACTTCAGGAGCGACCTCTGAGCGTGTCAAACAGTCAGAGGCCGACGGTCACTCGGCCGTAGATGAAGCGTCCCGAGCGACCAAACGGCGAGTAGTTTGAAAACGACGTCGCACCCGTCGTGTTCAGGGTCGGCGGCAACGCATCCGGGTACTCATCGAGGAGGTTGTCGGCACCCACTGCTAGTCTGATGTTTTCAGACACTTGGTAACGCGCCTCGAGGTCGACGAGCGTCTTCGACGTCAGCACGAAGTCGGTGGCAGCCGCGGAGCCCGGCGACAACGCATCGCCGTAACGCGTGGCACGCAGCGTTGCCCCCACCCTATCCATCGACCAGACGGCTGACAGCGAGAACTTGTTCTCAGGGTTGCCGCTTTCGAAAGTCAGCACGTTCACGCGTCCAAACAGCGTCGGCGCCGGGTTGAGAGCGGTGAGCTGCGGGGTCGCAGGAATGCGCTTGACCTTGGTGTCGTTGAAGTTGGCGGTTGCCGTGACGTCAAACTTGCCCGCCGTCTCAGTGACGATCGGATAGCTCACGACCACGTCAACCCCATTGGTCTCGGTGTCGACACCATTGATGAAGAAGCGGCCGGCAGCACCCGGGAACCCCTTGCCAAGCAGGAAGGCCTGCACAGCACGGTCAGACGCCGAGGTCCCGGCACCGAGGTTCTCAGAGAGCACAATGCGATTATCAATGTTGATCCAATACGCATCGACCGTCAGGCTGAGGTCGCCGACGCGAGCCACGGCACCGACCGAAAAGTTCGTCGACTCCTCGGCATCGAGCGACTGAGCACCGAGTGCCCGAGCGACAGGGTCACTTACGGGAAACGTAGTGATGTCGTACGGAATGCCACTAATGAAGTTCGTTGATGTGGTGGTGAAATACTGCTGCTGCAGCGACGGCGCGCGGAACCCTGTCGAGCTCGAAGCACGCAGGGCAAACGCTTCGCTGAAATCGTAACGCAATGCGAGTTTGCCCGAGACATTACTGCCGAAGTCCGAGTAGCTTTCACCGCGGATAGCGGCCGATGCAAGGAGCTCATCGGTGACATTGGCTTCAACATCGACATACGCGCCGATCGAGTCGCGCGACTTATTCACCGCGTTACTTGGACGAAAGCCGGGAAACACCTGTGAACCCGGCAGCACCGCCCCGCTCGGGGGGCGGAAGCCCCCGTCTCGATACGAATCCGGCTCGCCGGCCGTGATGCTGTACTGTTCGGTGCGCGCCTCGACCCCCACTGCCACGTTAAGCGGCGAGGCGAAACCCATTTCGTACTCGCGGACGCCCGAGATATTCGCAACCGTCTGTGCGTAATCAAAGCCGCCAGCATCGAAGGAGGTCTTACTCGCGGGGCCAAGCGTGCGATTCAGAGTGTTCTGAATAGTGTAGAACATCTCATTGAAGCCGTAGCCCAAAGACGCGTCCATGCTCCACTCGCCGACTGCCCAACGGCTCCCAAAACTCAAAGAATAATCCTTCACGTTTGGCGCGATCTGTGGCAGAAAGCCGTTCGGATAAATCGATGTAATATTTTGATCTTGCAAAGCGCGACGATAGAAGCCAGCGGATAGCGCCTTGCGGCTCATGACGGACGCATTCGCGTAAATTTCTCGACCGCTTGCTAAAGTGTTACCAAGATTCGCAAAGATTGTTGTCTGTTTCATTTCAGGTTCGCCATACCACGCGTTAAAGCGATTAAACGTCGCTTCCCGCGGATCGAAGGCACCCGCGATGGATGCATACTGCGGACGATAGTCCCAGCCAGCACGCTCAGTGCGTTCCTGATCCTTGTATTCAGCGGCGATCGTCAAAAAGCCCGAGTCGCCCAATGAAAAGCCCTTCCAGCCTGACACCGTTAGCGTCTCGCCGTCCGAGCGACTGCGCTTGAGAAGTGCTGGCGCCGACCAAGTCGCATTGGCCGGCGGGGCTGACGTGAAAGTCTCGTACTCAGTGTCGCGCCAGCCGTAGCTCACGCCGAACTCTCCCCCATCACGGTTCTCGCGCAGACGCAAGTTGATGACCCCCGCGATGGCATCAGAGCCGTACTGCGCCGAAGCGCCATCGCGTAACACTTCGATAGAGCGCACCGCGGAAGTCGGGATGGAGTTAAGGTCGGTCGCTGAAGCGCCACGACCAATCGTGCTGTTGACGTTGACGAGCACAGCCGAGTGACGGCGCTTACCGTTTACAAGGACAAGAGTCTGGTCAGGTGCGAGGCCTCGCAGAGTTGCCGGTCGAACGGTATCGGTACCGTCCGTCAGGCCTGGGCGCGGGAAGTTGAAAGAGGGCAGCGCAACCGACAAGGCCTGGTTAATTTCGGTGACACCGATATTCGACAGAGTGTCCGACGGGATCACATCGACGGGTACCGCGGTTTCAAGTGCGGACCGATTCGCGACGCGCGTACCGGTAACAACGACCTGCTCAAGGTCATCGACACTTGCGGACTGCGAAGCGTTCTGGGCCAGCGAGGCATGGGCGAGCGCGGCCGAGACGAACACAGCGACAAATTTGCTGCGCATGGGCAACTCCTAAAGATGGAAACGAAAACGGGCGTAAAATAGAAGCCGGCGATTATAGTGGAGCAAACCGACGGCCTTCTACTCGCCGTCAGCGCCTGTGGGTCCATCCACCATCGCGCGCTTCAATATTTGGCTAAAAGCGGCTCGAGCTAGCCCATCGGACCCGGAAACAAAACTCAAGCAATGGCTTGGCGGCGCTGTTGCTCAAAAACAACGATTCGACGCGCGCCGACACTGGGGCTTTTTCGCGCGCGTTAGGTTTAGAATCGAAGCGCAGATGCAACTCCGTGCGCGGTGATCCCGCTGCGCAAAGTAACCATTTCAGAGAGGGGCTTTGTCAATGAAGACATATTCCGCCGCAGGTCTTGCGGTTTCGCTCACGCTACTAGCAGGGGGCGCCGTCGCTCAAGAGGGGCTCGAAGAGATCGTGGTGACCGCCACCAAGCGCGAACAGACGCTGCAGGACGTTTCTGTGGCAGTGTCGGTAACGCCGGTCATAACCCTGGAGCGCGCGCAGATCCGCACCATCAGCGACCTGCAGTCGATCGTGCCATCGCTGCGCGTCTCACAGCTGCAGACCTCGACGAATGCCAACTTTATCATTCGTGGCTTCGGTAACGGCGCGAACAATCCCGGTATCGAGTCCTCGGTC
>Ga0194116_10003287_pt1 | contig 19658 bp, 16 predicted proteins | sample TA2MahsurfametaG_4_FD_148617 | JGI IMG/M metagenome (GOLD analysis project Ga0194116, IMG submission 148617) | Freshwater microbial communities from Lake Tanganyika, Tanzania - TA2015008 Mahale S9 surface | ecosystem: Environmental > Aquatic > Freshwater > Lake | place: Tanzania: Lake...
CTTTCGAACGTATGGTCACCGGGGTGTCGTTGGACTGCAGACATACGGTTATGTAGCCTCCGCACGGCAGATTGTAGTGGAGGGCCGGGTTGTAATCTTTCTTAAATATGGTCACCTTGGTGTCGTCGGACCGCCGACATACCTCCATGGTCTCGTCGACGTCGACGCACGAACCGTCGGGGTTCGGTGGGTAAAAGTCCGCGGACGTACTAGCGGACAACAAAACGGTGACAAGGCTACGCGTGGATGTACGGCACACGTTTGCTGTTATTAACTCGCCTACGGTTACCGCCGAGATCCTGAGCCCGTTTCTGTTGAAATTTAAGTCCCTCGCGGATTGCACATTGGGTGTGGCGACTACGCACGTTTGGTAGTTTGCGCCCTTTTCGCGCTCTTCCAGCATACGTTGGACGCAATCTTGCGCCAACTGAGCGACGGTTTTATTTGCCGCCTGCTTGGCCGTGACAACGTACCGGAAGCACGTGGGGTGTTCTTGCGGGCATGCCGCTTCCCCGCTCGCATGGCCGCGGCCGGTAGAATTCTTCTTATTGTTGGTGCCGGGTCCGGCGGCGGCGGTGTTGTGGCCTTCCATGACGATGACGGTAACGATCCCATCATCCGGGTTCGTGGGATTGTTGATACGATTCGCCACATTCTTTTGGTTATTACTAATCGCACTCTGTGCCCCTGGGCCGGCCAAACACCCCTTCTGCCGGAGGCGCATATCCGTAGCGGAACATCGGTCGGATGAGTTGCTGGGGAAGGTATCTATCGCCCCATAATGTATTAAAGACGCTATGTCGTCGAACGGGGCGATACCCTCCTTGGGGGCGCACGGCTTGGAAACCGTATTGGTACTGAATCCGCAGGTCATGTTTGGGTTGAGATTTGTGCCAGTGGTCGTCTGACGCACCGTAGTGGTCGTAGTCTTCGGGGTCGTAGTAGTGGTCGTAGTCTTCGGGGTCGTAGTAGTGGTCGTAGTCTTCGGGGTCGTAGTAGTGGTCGTAGCCTTCTGGGTCGTGGTTGGGATGTATAGGGTCGGGACCGTAGCCCTCGGGGCCGTAGTAACAGTCGTAGCCCTCGGGGCCGTAGTAACAGTCGTAGCCCTCGGGGCCGTAGTAACAGTCGTAGCCCTCGGGGCCGTAGTAGCGGCCGTAGCCCTCGGGGCCGTAGTAGCGGCCGTAGCCCTCGGGGCCGTAGTAGCGGCCGTAGGCGCTGGCGCTGGCGCGGGTGCAGGCTTCGGGGTCGCAGACGCAATGACCTCTTTTAACAACGGAGAGTGCACCGGCTTGTTTCCTGCCTGCACCCCGTTTTGGACGCATGATGCGGGCTTACGTGGCGGTGGGCATTTGTTGCCCAGGAGATCAGGTGCCCTTAAGGCGTCAGACGTTTGAACTAGCGGACGGACAGAGAAAGCGGAGACAGGGGTGTCGTGGGAAAAAGGCAAAGGCGTGAGGACGCCAACGAGAGTTACAAGAAGTGCTTTCCGTACAAATGTGCCTATGGTTCTCACCCTTCCTACGGTTAGCGCAGACAGCGCTTTTGCAAATCTTTCAAATACGGCAACTTTCACGATCCCGCCTCCGCCCGCGACGGCACCCTGACGCGCCCGGAACCCGGAATACCCCCGGAGATAGCCCGACCGTATTGCCGGGTCGGACATGTGCGACAACAGTATGCACCAAGCGGAAATCTCCGCACCAAACCCAACGAAAGAGAGACCGAAATGGAAATGTTATTCTTGATAGCGTTGACCTACGTCATCTTCAAAATGCAGCAAACAAGTCCGAAGGACGCAGCAAAGCGCGAGGCGCTCACCGCCGCGTGCACGGACGACCTGCGAAGAAATCTTGGCAGAGAGCCCAAGTACAGCGAGATTCAACAGGCCGTCCTCGAGCGTTACCAAGCGGAGGCCGACGCCCAACGGGAGGCGAAGGCCGCCCGCAAGGCCGAGCGCAAAGCCGCCAAGGCCGCTCAGCGTCACAGCTGAGTTCACACCCACGCTAAAAGACGCCGCCCGCAAGGGCGGCGTTTCTGTCTACCCTGCGAGGACGACGCGTCCCCGAACCGACTCGCACCTTACCGGTCGCCGAAAGGATGGGCCGCACCGCACGTACGCGGGTTAAACGCTGCACAAAACAACCCGACGGCACAGTAGTGCCGCATTCCCTGTGAAATGGTACAATTCTACTCATGGCAGACGAAACGCATCCCGTTATACGTTCTCTGAAAACCTCGGTGCTCTCGAACGCCTCCCTGGCCGGTCTGGACGAACAGGTACTAGGAAAGGCCATAGAGTACGCCGTCAAAGCCCACACCAACCAGACAAGGGCTTCCGGTGAACCCTACGTCACCCATCCCCTGGAAGTCGCGCTGCTGGTTATAGGTCTGGGCGGCTCCTCCGACATGGCGGCCTGCGCCCTGCTCCACGACACCGTGGAGGACACCGGAGCCACGATAGAAGACATCGGGGAGATATTCGGGGAAAAGATAAAGTCACTAGTGGACGGATGCACCAAAGTTTCCAAAGTGCACCCCGGGGTGCGCGACATGGACAGCGAGGCCGCCACTCTCAGGAAACTGTTCGTGTCCCTGGCCGAAGACCCTCGGGTAGTGGTCATCAAGATCTGCGATCGCCTGCACAACATGCGCACCATAGACTACCTGCCTGTGGAAAAACAGAAACGCATAGCCCTGGAAACCCTGGCGATCCACGCACCTTTGGCCGCCAGGATCGGTCTACGGGCCCTGAAATCGGAACTCGAAGACAGGGCGTTCAAAGTCGCGTACCCCCAAGAGTACGAACGGGTCGGTGCCCTCCTGGCAGAGGATGGTTCCCTGTACACAAGCCTCATGGAGGCGCGGGAAAAACTGGTCGCGGGCCTGGCGGTCGGCGGACTGGACGGCTTCGAAGTATCGGGAAGACTGAAGCACCGTTGGTCTACGTACAACAAACTGAGAAACCCCCTACAAAAAACCGTCTACGACCTGCTGGGTCTACGGGTGGTGACAGAATCCGACACGCAGTGTTACGAGGTGCTCTCCGTGGTAAACAGCCTCTGGAAGCCGGTAGACGGCAGGTACAAGGACTACATCAGCAAACCTAAACGCAACTCTTACAAGTCCCTGCATACCACCGTTTTGACCGAGACCGGAACGTACCTGGAGATACAGATCCGCACGGCCCGGCACCACGCCGAAGCCGAGTTCGGGGCCGCGTCCCACCACGCGTACAAGTATGCGACAAACGACGAAGAATGGGTGCAAAGACTTCTGGACTGGAGCGCGGACATCGAAGACCCTGAAGAATACATACGGGGGGTGAAAGCGGAACTAGCCGAGACGGCCGAAGTGGTGGTCTACTCCCCGGCCATGCACATGCACGTCCTGCCGAAGGGGGCCACCGTGGTCGACTTTGCCTACAAAGTCCATACGGACATAGGACACTCGTGCGTGGGTGCCAAAGTGAACGGGACGCTCGTCCCCCTCGGGCACACCCTGTCATCGGGGGATATCGTCGAGATCCTCACCGGGTCGCGAACCGGGCCGTCCGAAGAATGGTTGAAATGGGTGGTGACCCCCCGGGCCCGTGCGAAGATAAAGAAGTTCCATGCGAGGGTCCGCAGGGACGACGAAACGGAATCCCGCGCGGAAGCAGTGTTCATCAGTTGGGCGACGCGCGCGGGAATGGACGTAAGCACGCCGGCGCAACGCCAAAAAGCCGTCGCGAAACTCGGCATGCCCTCCCTCAAAGAACTCTTCCGTCTCATCGACGCGGGAAAATACGTACTCCCGGAAACCCTTCCGGTCACAAAAACCCGGGTGATAAGCGACCTTGGCGTAGGGGAACTCCGGGCCGCGGGTCTGGGGTTGTGCCCGGTGCGCAGGGCGGGATGCTGCGCCGGGCGACCCGGCGGATTGATGACCGGAATAGTGGGCAGGGGATCCGTCGTTGCTCACAGCCCGGAATGCCGGCAAGGTCGTAGGGTCCTGGACAAACACCCCGGGAGAGCCGTTCGCGTGTACCGCACGGCGCCCAACCTTCAGGTGGAGACCCTGGACCTAAAGGTTCCCATCCGTCCGGCGCTGCACTACGAGATCTCGCGGCAAGCCATGTCCGTCGGCGCCGAAGTCCTATCCCATGTGGAATCCTCGCCTGACGGTTTCCTCCGCGTAGACATGGGGGTGCCCGTGTCCGGTCTCAAAATTTTGAAAACCGCCCTAAGATGTATCGACGGTCTGAGCACGGTGTAGCCCCACTGCGATACGGCGAGATGGGGTGCGCGTTTCCCGACATCCGGCACGGTAGTGGTCATGGACCTGTGGACGGCCGGGCGCGGATACGTCAGAAAAAACCTGGTAAAATTCCTGGCACCTATCACGGTCCTGGTGTTCGTGGGACTCGTGGTCGCCTACGACCTGCGTCTACCCTTCGGCGAAAAGGGCGGCGATTCGGCGGTTGTGGACTGCGGAAAAACAGCCAAAGACGACCCCCTGTACCTGGAACAATGCGAAGACGACGCATTACTCGACATCTCTGGCCAGGCGAGCGTCGCGAGGTTCGCCGCCGGGGAGATATACGACTCCGATCTGGCTTACGTGATGCCCTCCGCGGAGGACATGGTCGTGGACCTCATGGCCGAACACGGCCCCGCAGTGCTGTTGATCGACGGATCCGTCCTCCTGCTGCCCGAGGATTCAAGACTGTACGCGTACCACCCGGAGAACTCTGCTTCCTGGCAAAACGTCTGGCTCGCCGAAGACGGCACCAGGTACACCCTGTACGCCTACATGGTGGTCTCCCGGGATGCGGCAAAAAAACTGCATTCCATACTGACAGAAGAAGTCGCCGGCTACGGGGAGACCGTGAACGAGATAGACGAGATCTTCAATGACGACCTTCCCGTCGAGAGCTCGCGGACCGTCTTGGTGGACTCCGACCCGGATCTGTGCGCACTGGTAACCTTGGTGCAAACAAAGAGCATCGTATACTCGGTGGTCAGTGCCCGGGAACTCGGATGCGAGTACGCCGATTACACCGCCCACGCCTACCTCGTGGCCAAAGTCGCCAACAGAATTGCCTCGGTACTCCCGGGTTAGGTAGAGACGGAGAAACTCGCGGAACCCGGGCGGCCGCGACCCTAACGTAAACCTAGACCAGGTGACTGGCCATGGCGCGCTGGGTACTGCGAACCCCGGGATCCAGGATCTCCAGGACGCTGTCACCCACGGTCAACAGCCCCTGTTCGATGGACCCGATCAGTCCGGTGTCGGGCAGATGCAGTACATCGTCGTGGGCGTAAACCGCGGTGCGGGGTACCGGACCGCTGGCCACCTGTCCGGAGAGGGGGTTGTACAGCGACACGCCCATCCATCCGCCGTCGGCCGTAGGAAGGCGCGCCTCGTCCAATATGGCGTTGAGCACCTGGTACACTGCCTCACGGTCGGACCACGACGTATCGTAGGGCATACTGACCAATTCGCCGACACCGTCCACCCCCGCTTTGATTGTGCCCGTACGCGCGACCACCTCAAACCATATAGCGGGCATGGGCAGCACCAAAGTCAGCATACCATCAATAGTGACCCAAGTCACTACAGGAGCATACCCCCCATCGTGGGCGGCTGGGGGCCGGGCGGGGCCCTTAAACCCGGTCTGCCTGACGGCGGGACTATGCCCAGGGCCAGCGGCGGGCCATAATGATAGTCATGAACAAGTTTAAGCGGCTACTCGCCCTCCTTCTTATCGTGGGTGGGGCCGTGCTACCCCCGGGCGGGGTCGCGTCAGCCATCGTGGGCGGTCAAGTCGACCAGGAGGCGTTCTCGCCGCACGTAAAACTACCCACATGCTCTGGTACGGTCATCGCCCCTACCTGGGTGCTGACCGCCAGACATTGCGTGGATTCGGTTTGCTTGGACTGGTCGAAGGGATTCGAATGCGATGCGGACAAATTGGCCGCTTTCAAGGTACGAGTCTGGGGTAATAGTGGTTTCGTCGAGTACGGCGTAGCGAGGATCCTCTTTGACCGCTCATACGGGGACACCGGGAGAAACCATTGGCAATATGTAGATATTGCGTTAGTGGAAACCCAGTCGGTCATCGAAGGTGTCACACCCGTCAGGTACGGGACGTTGACCGCGCAGCAGGCGGCCACGTGGCGATTCAAAGCCGTAGGTTACGGGTTTAGCGAAACGAAACCCGACGACTTCCGGATTCCGGTGAGAAAGACGCTCGACTACCCCGGTGCGCCAACGCGCGACAATCCATTTAAAAATTCGTGGACGCTATGGACGCCTCACGGCACTATCTGCGGCGGAGACTCCGGAGGGGCGCTCATGGCCGCGGACCCGGCGACCGGAGAACACCTCCTCGTCGGTGTGGTGATTTCGGGTGGTCAGACTAAACCTTCGGGGGGAAATGGACTTGCTAACCCCTGGGGCCATTGCCAGTCGGGGATTGTCAACTTCTTTGAGGACATCGCGGAAATCTACGACTGGATCGAACTGTACACCGCCACCCCCGGCAAACACCATCTCGGCGACGCACGCCACGACGTAAGGCAGGACAACATCAAGCAAACCATCTGCGACAATCAGTGGGTCAAGCAGCGCAGCATCCCGCAAAACAGGATCAACGAAAACCCCTATTTCAAGGATTTCGCCAAGTGGCGGGATATGAAACTGGTGCTGCGCATCCCCCTCACCCTCGGGGGAACCCTTGAAAACGCCGCAAGAGTCCCGGTACTCACCACGAAAAACTCCGGTTGGGACTGGAGTGGTCCCAGGAAAGGCGAGAAGTCGGCAAAACGCAGGACCGCCCTGGAAAAGGCCGTGCACACGAAAGTATGCAACAACACCATGACCCTCTCTGACGCCAGGGCGATCTTCGCCGGGGAATGGTGGGAACACTACGACCGTTACGTCCGCCGGTAGCACCTTGGTCTATGCGCACCGCGCGATGCGCGGCACCGTAATACCCATGAACTACGAGCCCCTAAAAAGAATTTCCAGAAAAACCCCGCAAAAAAGCGGAGACAACCCGGAAGAGAACCAGAAACCCTGGAAGGACAAACGGATCTCCTTCTGGATCGGGGCGCTGGTCGTGGTGTTTCTGCTCTCGGGCAGAACCGGCGGCCAAGGAGAGGCCGGAGGCCCGAAAGACAAAGGGGAGTCCGTGGCATACAGTGAACTACTAACCTACGAAAAAGGCCAGGTGCAAGAGGCCTGGGTCTACAGCGGAAAGGACCGGATAGTACTGACCACCCAGGACGGACGCACCGTGAACGCATACTACCCCGCGGGAGGGGACGCGGAGGCCTACGAACGACTGGAGGCCACGGGAGCCAAAGTTACGGTGATCGCAGTGAAACCACCCAGCCTCCTTACCAGCTTGCTGCTAAGCGTCCTGCCCATACTCCTGGTCGTGGGTTTCATCGTATACATGAGCAAGAAAGGGGCCGGCAGCATACTATCCCAGATCCGGCAGAAAAACAACCCGGTGAAGGTCCCGGAAACACGTTTCAAGGACGTGGCCGGAGTGGACGAAGTGGTGAGCGACCTGAAGGAAATCGTGGAATTCCTCGACAACCCCGACCGGTACAAGAACACCGGGGCGAAAAGCCCCCGAGGGTTCCTGCTTACCGGTCCCCCGGGAACAGGCAAAACCCTACTGGCACGCGCCGTCGCCGGCGAAGCCGGGGTGCCCTTTTACGCGATAACCGGATCGGATTTCGTGGAGATGTTCGTCGGGGTCGGCGCGGCCAGGGTCAGGGAACTGTTCAAGAAGGCCAGAGAGGAGACCAAGGCCATCGTGTTTATCGACGAGATAGACGCCATAGGAAAATCCAGGAGCAAAGGGGCGATACTCGGAAGCAACGACGAACGGGAGAACACCCTCAACGCCCTTCTGGTGGAACTAGACGGATTCATCCGACACAGCGGCATCGTCGTACTCGCGGCCACAAACCGGGCGGACGTCCTGGACCCGGCCCTGCTGCGTCCCGGAAGATTTGACAAAATAATAGCGGTACGTCCCCCCGACCGTCAGGGCAGGGCCCAGATCATGGAACTCTACGCGAAAAACAGACCCTTTGAGACTGGCATCGACTGGACGGCGATCGCCAAAAGAGTACCCGGATTGACCGGGGCGCAGCTCGAACAGCTGCTCAACGAGTCCGCACTGGAAGCGGTGCGCGCGGCGTCCGCAACCATAACCAAGGAGCACATAGAGTCGGCTTTGGCGACGACCATGCTGGGCAGGGAACGCAAGAGCAGCATCATCAGCGAAAGGGACCGCCAGATAGTGGCCTGGCACGAAGCCGGTCACACGGTGGCGGCCCTCCTGCTAAAAGACGCGGACAAGCCGGTCCAGGTCAGCATCATACCCAGAGGGGCCACGGGCGGCAGCACCTGGATGAGCGGCAGCGACCACGACCTGACCACCAAGAACCAGATGCTGGCCCGACTCACCGTCTCCCTGTCCGGGCGGGCGGCCGAAGAGATACATCTCGACGGGGACTACACTCAAGGGGCTCACGGGGACATCCTCGATGCCACGAACCTCGCCACGGCGATGGTGACCAAATTCGGTATGGGAAAGAAACTTTCCGCGGTATCCGAGGAAAGACTGGTCTTCGACGGTCCCGTGGGGGCGGACGTCAACGAAGAGGTGGACCATCTACTGGGCGATCTCCTGGAACAATCCAGGGACCTGTTGCGAAGAAACATCGACATGCTCCGATGCGTGGCCGAGGAGTTGATGGACAAAGAGACCCTGGACACCCAGGACATAGAACGCATAGAAAAAATGCACAACGTCGCCTGACCCGGGGGGAACGGATCCGGGGCGGGTTGGCCTAGAGCAAGGGCTTGCGCGGAGAGGACTTTACCTTCTGCGGCACGGCCTGCGGGATGAACGGAACGTAGGAATCGCTGACCACGGCGGCGTACCGGGAGACCTTGTCCTTGTTCATATGCGAAAGTTTCTGATGCCCCACGGAGAAAGCCGAGGCAGGCAGGTCCACGTGGTTGTTGAAAAATATGGTCTCCTTGCCGCGGGTAACCATCACGAACAGGTCCCTGGTGTCCATGAGCATCATTATCTCGTACTTGGCGGTGCACAGGGCCCCTCCGATGGCCGGCATGTGCGGGGCCCAGAAGGAGACCAGACCGGATGCCATGCGCTGGGCGGTTTGGGCTCCCTGCGGTATGTTTTGCACGGGTACTAGCATTACGAGGTTCTCTTCGTCTTGACGGCACAGCAATACTGCGTTCATACCGCCTAGTATGCACAGGCCTTCCACGTCCGCGATGTTGTAACCCACCGATGCGACCGCTCTCACCGTCTCCAGGTCGCCCGACGGGGTCTCTACGAGGTCGCCGAGCCTCAGATTGGAGAAGAGGTGCTTTGTTTTTGCGGTCATGACGTGTTAGACTGTGGGCGCCAGGGCGCCGGGTCAAACAGGTGCCGATGCTGTTGACATGGCCGACAACTGGGACTACGTTGCTTTCCCCTACACCTACAGTACGCCCATCGACGTGGAGGAGGCCGAACTCCTGGAACAGAACCCGGACAAGGTCGACCGGGACGACATGGAGCACCTGATGCACAGGGTCCTGGTTACGGCACGCCAGGTGAGAACCATCCGGGCATCGTTTGACAGCGAGATACGTCGACGGGTCGAACTGGCTTCGGCCAGTAGACTGCGGCAGGTTCTCGACCCCGAACAGGCCGTACGTTACCTGACCGACGAACAGGTTGAGAACATATTCGATTCCCACCGCAGAAACCAACTGGCCTACCTGCGGGGAGAAGTCGACCGTATACTACAAAAAAACCTGGCCACTACGCAGGCGATGGAGTCCACGCAAAGGGCCCTGCGGGAAGGAAAATGTACCGCGGAGGAGGCGCTGGCGTCGGCTCTGGATGCCTTGCGCAGGTTTGTGGACGAGACCGACAGCGCCTATGGTAACCTGACGTGACCTACTTGAAAGACTTTGGTGGCTATACCCCGGTCGTTTTTGCCGATGCCAGACTCTCTCGGGCGTTTTACAGCAACGGCCTGACCTGTGCCAGCGTTAACGAGTATTCCACCACTACGGGTATACCGGTCCTGGAACTGCTGGACATGCTGGACGAACAGATAGCCAAAGGCAACATGGGTCTGGAGTTCTGCGGGGGTGAGGTTTTTGTCAACACCGCCATCAACGGCAGGACCCCGTCCACGCACCTCCCACCCAACCTATGGGAAATAATCCGTAAGCATGGCGACGTAGACTACGCCTACGAGGTGTGGCTGACGGGCCGGGAACTAGAACTCGCAGGCTGGTCGGTGGAATACGATCTGTACAAGGTGACCGGGAATCCTAGCATCGCGGTTCATTTTGCGGTTAGTGTGGGCTTGAAAATGGGTCAATTCGTCGTACCACTCCTGGAATGCGTTAACGTTGACTCGCTGGCGGTCGCGGAAGGCCCGCTCGACTATTTCGCCCAGAGGAACTACTCGCTGATCGGCGTCCGCTGCCGAAACGGTCAACTGGATGCTTCGGTGACGGCGATACGTACTTGGTATATGCACAACGAGGATCAGGAATGCTCGGGAATCGTCCTACTGGAAGAGCCGCACGACATGCCCCTGCTTTTGTTGAAGGAAGACGGCGGGTTGGAACCCCGCTCAATCAGCGTTCGCTGAGCCCGTAAATGAAACAACACCCTTATTGCTAAGGGTGTCGATCATGTCGCGTTTGTGGGATGGGTTGCGCGCCACTCTACACAAGTGCTGCAATTGCACTTGTTTAGGGCGTGTTTCTCCACCAGGATGTCGGCTATGTCCATGCCTTCGCGCACCTTGTGGTACGGTTTGCACTTGACGCCGCGTTCCAGGAGGTAGTTCACCAGATGCTCTCTGCCGAGGGCCCCGGCTTGGTCACCGTCGAGCACGACTATGATGTCGTGACGGCGTAGCACTTCCACGCTCCTGTCCGGGGGCATGACCCCCGTTCCGGGTATGGCGTAAGCCTCCACTCCCATGGAGCGGGCGGCCAACAAATCCTTGAAACCTTCCACTACGTAGACTTTCGTCATCTCCGGTATCTCTACCAGACGCTTCAAGCCGCATCCAACCAGATGGTCGGGGGTGCCGCCGCGAAGGGAAAGAAAACTGGTGACATACGAGTTTTTGCGCCCCACCGAACGGTCCTTGACGTACGCCTCGGACCACGCCTGTGTGGGGTCGATCTCGTTTCCGTTCTCATCCTTGATACCGGACCAGCGGGCTTTCCAGGCCTTGTGGGCCTTGACGAGTTTCATTCTCTCGTAACTCGGCCTAAACTGCATACCCACTATGTTGCCGCTCGGGGCCTGGTGGGTCTCGATCACGGGGTAGTCCGGACTGAACAAGAACACGACTTTGCCGTTTTTGTCCAGCGTGGTCACCCCGCATAAGCCAAGTCTTTCGTGTCCGAAGACGTCGACCAGGTCTTTCTGCACTTTGAGGGCGTCGGTCAGCATCGTGCTGCCCGCCTCCTCGACCGCTTGAGGGGTTATGTGCCACTGGCCGTAGTACTCGCAGGCCGCCTGAAGGCTGCCGGCGTCCCGTATGAAGTTGTAAACCTCAACGTCCACTACGGCGCTGAATCCCTCGGAGATGTCTATGTTGGGTCTCAACACGGGCGTCTTCGAGCGGGACTCTAGTCCGAGCAGTTCTTTTACGGCCTGCACGAAGGTTCGTTGACCGTACTGCTTCAACAGGTCTATCGCCGAACTGCCCCACGTTGCGCACTTGTGGCACGTCCAGTAGGGTCGGCCGCTGGAGGCGGATTTACGAATCTCCACCTTCTTCCTCTTACTGGTACCGCACTGCGGACAAGTAAGGTTGTTTTCCTTGGACACCAAACCGAGTATCGCGAAGGCGAACAGTAACTCCCCGTCCGCTTTGTCTATGTCCTGGCGACTTATGTCAGCAGGACGAATCGGCTTAGTAGTGACGTTTTTGTTGCTATCACTCATATGTATCCTCTCTGCTGTGTGTATTATCCTAGATACCGTCGTCGCATGCACGCTTTGTGCAACTCTGACCGTTTCCGGGCCGGGCATCCCGAAACGACCACGTATACCCCTACCTGGCATCGAGAACCCCGGCAGTTTTGCGATGTTTTGCGGGCGTTCAGTCCGACGCGCCTATGCCCATGTCGCCGCGTGCCGTGCAAAGTGCGCCCCGGCAGGGCGGCGATCTGGCGTCCTGCCGGGGGCAGGGACTTCTCTGTCGCGGCGGGGCATGATCGCGGTCCGTTGGGTGCATCCGAGAGCGTAAGTATATGGGACGAATCCGCAGCGCCGGAAGCGGACACCTATTGCCCGGGGTGGGATTGCGACGACAGTAATACCCTGTACATACAGTGAAGGAGAAAAACATGACCACAACCACGTGGAATCCTGATACGTACCCGGTGGTTTTCATAAACAACGAAAACCACCTTAGTGCCCTAGCCGCCAAACTGGCTAAGGCGACCAGAGTTGCCGTGGACACGGAAACTCACGCCGCTGTACAATTCGAAGACGGTCTCTGGGCGGCCCTTAGAGTGATCTCTATAGCCCTCAAGATGCCGGACGACTCGTACGAGGCCTACGTCATAGACGTAAGGGACATGCCGTCCAAACCCCTTTCGGACGTGATGGCGACAATAACCATGGCTGACGCCTGGAACGCCAACTTCGACGACCGGGTCCTTGACCTGGCAGGCTGCAACGTCCAGGAATGGCGCGATGCGATGCTGTCAGACGGACTGCTGCACTCCGGTGCATCGGGCTTCGAATTCTGGCACGGTCTGGCCTTCGCGGCCAAAAAGTACCTCGGGATCGATCTGGCCGGAAAAGGAACCACCCAAACGTCCTACGACGGAACAAGTGACCTCACCGAAGAGCAGATCCGCTACCCGGGCTTTGACGCCCTGGTCACCCTTAGGGTTGCCGAGCACATCGACAACCTCGTGACCCTCGCCGGTCTGGACATCCCCGTCAACCTGGAGCAGAAGGCACGACCTTTCATCCTGGAAATGACCAAGCGCGGTATTCCTTTTCAAATGCCCCTGTGGCGCGAGAAGGTACTAGCCGAGCACATCGTCGGCCTCAAGGACGCCCAAAGCGAACTTGCGTCCCTGACGGGCGGGAGCGACTCCAACCTGTTCGGTGAGAGCGAAAATCCCACCTGGAACCCGGACTCGGATGCCCAGGCGCGCGAGGCGCTCAATACCTGGGCGACGGACGCGGTCAAGGCCTTCACGGGCGGACGACTGTTGGCCAAAACCGACAAACTCGACAAGACCGCGTTAAAGCAGATCAAGCACCCGATAACCGAGGCGCTTCTGCGGTACCGCAACCATGCGAAACTCCTGTCAACTTACGGGGAAAACCTGGAAGGTTTTGTGGGTGCCGACGGACGCATTCGTCCGCGGTACAAACAAGGAGGGGTCGTGGCCACGGGACGCCTTGCGTCCGACAAGCCGAACGCCCAGAACTTCTCGCCCCTGATGAAGTCGTATTTTCGTCCGAGCGACGAGGTCGACCAGAACGGCGTTTCCCATAAGAGGGTTTTCGTGTATGCGGACCTTTCGCAGGCCGAGTTGCGCGTCATAGCGCAGGTCTCGAACGACGAGCGTATGCGCGGACTTTTCCGCATGGGCGGCGATTTTCACGCCAGAACCGCGGCGGACATGTTCGAAGTGGACATGGATTCGCTGAAAGAGAGCGACCCTGTTGCCCACGGTAACAACCGTAAAAAGGCGAAAGGCGTCAATTTCGGCATCCCTTACGGACTGGGGGCGGCGGCTTTGGCCACCAACCTTACGGTCAACTCGAAACTACTTACGTCCCCTGCAGAGGCCGCCGCGATGCTGAAAAAGTACGGCGAAACCTATCCGGAGGTCAACAAGTGGTTGAGTGAACGAGACATGTTCGTCAGGAGCCTGGCCAAGAAGACCGGTGACGTCAACTGGGACCTTAGTTTCAAGTTAATGGATCTGCACAAGGTAGTAGTACCTCTTGCCAGGACCATGAAGAAGAAACTGGGCAGACCGGCCAGCGCCACGGAGATATCCATGGCCATGATCAGCGATGACGCGCTGCGTTCGTCCTCCAAGGACGGCGCGACCAGTCTAACTGATCTGCGGGCCGAACACGTCGCATCCGTTTCGTGGGCCAGCGGCTTTGACGCCGCCGTCGTCCTAACCAACGGCGGGGAACCGTGGTCTTTCGAGTCCCGTACACTGACCGGTAGACGCAGACTGTTCACGGTCCCGATGGACTCGTCCACCAAGGACAAGTTCGAGGGGATCCTGACGTCCGCCATGCTGACCATCTGTACTTCGGACAAAGAAAGGGTGTGCGAGTTACGCAAACGATTTGCGGACATGCACAAACTGACCCTACCCGTAGGATTCAATCGCTGCCCCAAGAAAGCAGGAGAAAGCACAGCGGAGTTCAAGGCGCGGAACAGTGCGTTTCGTCGCAGTGAGCGCGTTGCTTGCGTCAAAACTTTCGAAGGAGCAAACAAGCGGTTGAAGTACGACCTGGTCAAGTACATATCGGACCATATGGGTGCCGATGCGGTGAAAACCCATCTGCTGCCCGCGGCCATGGAGGACCAGATCAGGAGTTACGGAAACCGTTTCCGCAACCACCCGATCCAGTCACTTGTCGCCGACATCGGTCTACAGTACTACGGAACCCTCCGCGGGATCCTTTCCGGTTACCGGAACGCGTTCCCGGTTCAGGCCGTTCACGACTCCATCGCGATCGAATGCGACATGGAGGACGCTCCGAGACTGGTTCTCGAGGTGAAGAAAGCGCTGGAAGACGCACTTTCTACATGGTGTCCTGACGTTCCGTCGGTCGCCGACGCGGACATCCGTCTGAGTCTCAGCGACGAAGACGTCGTTTCCATCGCCGAGGTCGAATCCGCATTGCGGGTTTAGCCATCGCAAGAGGGGATCTAAGGCAAACTGCCTTAGGTCCCCTCTTCTGTTTGTGGCGGCTTTGGCGAACCATCGCAACTCACCAGATCCCTGGGATAGGGCACCTGCGAACCGGCGTCCGTGCGCACCAAAACCTTGTCGCCGAGAGTGTCCACGAGAATCCCCAGGCGACGACCCGAGCGGGCGTACACTACCGGACGGGTTGCGGCTTCGTCCTCGAGCACTGGTTCTTCGGCGGGCGGCAAACCCCCCACTATGCGCACCCTCAGACCCGTCAACTCCTCACCTTTCAGCACCTCTGTTACCGTACCGTACCATGACGAGAGAGGACCCTCGCAGAGTCTCCTGGCGACGGCCTTCGGTACGTACCCCAACAAGGACCCACGGCAAGAAATCTTGCAGGCATAAGGATCGTGGGCGTTGTCCGGGTCGCGTTCTACGAGAACCCGGTGTCCCGGACGGATCCTGGACACCTCATCTTGTCTGAAAGATACTCCGGCGACCGGACATACTATGGGCAACTTCAAAATGGTCATACCTCCTACAGTGCCCCAAGCGGGGGTTGCGCCATTCCCCTACGGGACGAATCCCCGTAAACATGCATAGTATCCTCGTTATGAAAACACAAACCGCCCGTTCGCTGCTGGTGAGGAAATCCAGGATCCACGGACGCGGGGTTTTCGCCGGGGAGAACATCAAGAAAGGCGCCCTGCTATGCGTCTGCCCGGTACTAGTGGTGCCTCGCAAGGACCCCTCGGGGGAGGGCATGTTGGGGGCCTACTACTACGAGTGGAGCAGAACCAATGACGCCCTGATTCTGGGTCTGATTTCTCTGGTCAACCACAGTCAGGAACCGAACACCGAGGTTTACACCGTCCACGAGAACAAGACCGCGGAACTTTACGCGCTCAGGAACCTGCGCAAAGGCGAGGAGCTGCTGGTAGACTACGGTGCGGAGTACCCCTACATAGACCCGTCGACCTACCGATCCTAGATGGATAAGCGTCGCATGACTGTGCCTTACTCCTGCGCACAATACACCGCATGAACGAAGCGGTTCCCGACGGGCAACGGGCTCGTGGCACAGAAAAAGTTAGGGGTCTGGACGCCATAAGGGGCATAGCCGTCATAGTCGCATGGCTGTACCACACACATTTGGGGCCTTTTGGGATCGGGTACACGTTCGTTGACATATTCGGCGTTCTGTCCGGGTACCTGATAGCGGGCCTGCTGCTCAGGGAGATCGCGACCACGGGGCGAATAAACATGAGGATGTTCTACCTACGTAGAGCCAGGCGACTGCTGCCCGCCCTGACCCTGGCGGTGTGCGGAGTGGTTCTCTACGCGTTCGTCGCCGAACCCAACCTCCTGGGGGATCTGCGCGGAGAAGTGGTGGCCGTGCTGCTGTACATGCAAAACTGGTACATCCTGCTGACGGGCAGGGGGTACTTCCACGAGTATTCGACTATGCCCCTGCGACACATGTGGACCCTTTCCCTTGAAGAGCAGTTCTACATCATCCTCCCCGCGGCTTTCGTCCTGTTCATAGTGAAATTCAAGGCAAAGATCCACAGGATTCCCTATTATGTGAGCGCGCTCGCCCTTCTGTCGGCCGCGGCGAGCGCCTGGGTGTACTTTGACACAGGGGACGTCGCCGTAAGCGACATGTACCGCGGCACCATCCCCCTGCTAGGCAGGGAAGTGGACAGGTTGATGGCAGTGTACATGAGCACCTTCACCCGTGCCGGGGGGTTCCTGGTGGGGGTGGCGCTGGCATTCTGGTGGAAACCGGACCAACTGGTAAACACCTCCCGGCGATTTGACAAAGTCGTGGACCTGATCGGGGTGTCCAGCATGGCCCTCATCCTGGCGCTAACCAACGCCAACCTGGTCATCGGAGACACCTTCACGTTTGGACTCGGCGGGGGGGTGGTCGGGTTATGGATTCTGTGCGCGGGCGCGATAATCGGCTTTACCAGAAAAGAGTCCCGTTTGACCCACCGAATATTCGTCAACCGGTGGCTGGTCTGGCTGGGGATACGCGCCTACGGGCTCTACCTGTTGGCCTGGCCGGTGGCACAGTTCTACCGCAAAGTCCCTTTCAAAACCCTCGATCTGTGGTACTTCGTGGTAAGTAGCACGATAGTGATAGTGGTAGCGGACCTGTCTTACCGGTACTTCGAGAATCCCGTCAGACGCCACGGATTTAAGGCGTGGTTCACGACATCCTTTCCTCCCAGATACCGGAAGGTTGTCGGGGCCGGTTTCTGCGCCCTGTTTTTGGGCGTGGCGGCCGTACTTATCACGGCCAAACCCACGGTCAACCTCATCGAGCAGAACGTGCAAGCGGGTAATACCGGGGAGCCTGTCGTCGAGTCGACGTACACGGTGGTAGTCCTGGGAGACTCCACCGTCCTTTCCCTGACCGACGCTTTGGCGCGCCGCGGCATGGACACCGACGCTGAACGGAGCCGGGGATCCGCGGAAATGTTCGCCATCGCCAAGACCCTGGTCGACGCCGGGCAGACGGACGTCGTCGTCGTACACGCCGGGAACTTCGGCGATTTCACGAAAGACGAACTAGATGACTACATGGTCGGCCTTAAGAAGGCGCGCATGATTGTGCTGGTTACCGTGGCCCGCTACAACTGGAACGATCTGGACAAAACCAACGATTTAATCCGGGGCGCGGCAGCCGAACACCCGAACACGGTGCTGTTCGACTGGTACGACCTGACTCTGCGGGACGACGAACTGATCGAGTACGACGGCGTACACATGACCGAGAAAGGCAAGGAGACCTACGCGCAGGAGCTCGCGAAACTCGTAGCCGACAAGTACCGGCCCTGACGTGCGCTCTGCGGGTGCGCGGGTCGCGCAATGCCAGATCCCGGTCCCCGTGCACAATACTAGGCCACCATGCTTTACCTGCTGAAAGTGCTCAACAACTTCCTCAAAATCTGCCTAAACGGGATGGTGCCCGGGTGGGACCTGATGCGGGACAGGAGACGCAGAGGCTACGGGCGCATCCTGCTCGGGATGTACGCCTGCGCCCTGGGTGTGACGGCTTACACGGCATCGGCGGGCGTGGCCGTCCTCGGTGACCCGCCGCGCCTGATGTTCCTCATGTTCTCTTTCGTGTACCTGTGCGTTGCGTCGATTAGCGGGGTGTGCCTCGCCCGCAGGTACAGGTACCCGCACCTGACCAAAAGCATACTATTTTCCAAGATCTCCCTGGTCTCCGCGGTGCTGGCCCTTGCGGCAAGTTCGGTATACGTGGTTAACCCCTACGTGAATGCCGCCACGAACATATTCACCGTCTCCCCCATGCCGAAGGTGGAACAGTACCTGCCCGCGGTGGCGGGCGGGACCTCGGAAGGAGTGCTGGCGCGGGCGGGGAAGGATGGACGGAAAGGACGGTTGAACGTGCTACTCATCGGCAGCGACGCGGACGTCGACAGGTACGGCGCGCGGACCGACTCTATGAACGTCGTGTCCATCGATCTGGAAACCCTGAACACCACGGTGATAGGAATTCCGCGCAACCTGAAGAACGCCCCGATACCGGAGTACCTGCGCGACACATACTTCCCGCGCGGTTACCAAAACCTGCTCAACACCCTGTACTGGTGGGGGGAGCGCAACCCGGAAGCCGTGGAGTCGGCGGTAGGGGGCGGGGATTATCCCGGCGCGACATTGTTGTCCTATAGTGTGGCGACCCTTCTAGGGATGCCCCTGGACGCCTGGATCATGGTGGACATGGGCGGGTTCATAAACGTCATAGATGCCGCAGGGGGCGTGCACGTGTACGTGGACAAGGATCTCTCGGTGCCCGGGCCGGTGTCCGGTAGCAAAGAAACCACCACCGACCTCAACAAGGGGTGGCATTATATGGATGGGACCAACGCCCTGAGTTTCGCCAGAAGCAGGAAAACCGATTCTGATTATTCACGCATGGGACGCCAAAGATGCCTGCTGGCCTCGCTTGCCGCCCAGAAAGACCCCATCGACCTCCTTACCCGCTGGCCGGCCATTGCGGCAGTCCTGGGAGCCAACGTGAAAACCAACCTGGACCCCAACCTTCTCGGCGTCCTGGCGGGTCTTTCCGGCTCGGACGCCACGGGGGTGAAGTTCCTCGGTCTCACCCCTCCTCTGGTGCCCGCCGAGGGATGGGACGCCGAGTTCGTGAAGAATCTGGTGTACAGCACCGTATACGACGTGCCTTACGAAGAAATTTCCCCCGAGCCTGCAGTGACGGAAGTGATAACACCCGTCTTGGTGCCGGGAATCGATACGAACCCTGCGACCGAGGAAACCCCCGAGCCCGTTTTGGGTCTCGAGGGTGCGGGAAACGAAATCCAGCCGGACAGCGCACCGATCGACGACGCGGTTGACGGCGAAGCGGAGGGCGGGGAGGGTGGAAGTACCACGTCCACGACTCTCCGCAGGCCGGTAACCGTGCCGCCGGCGAAAACCGCAGGAGAGGTCTGCAAACTTAAACCATAAAACCATCCGCGTATCCCGCGGCGCAGGGACACGGGGTAGCGGTGGGGTGGACGCTAATCTTTAAGACGGCTTTATGTTGCGCGGGAGCGGGCACGGCGAAGAATCGGTGTCCGTCGCTAGACGTGACCCTACCGGGATCGTCACGACTTGACCGTCGCGACAGACCTGCTCGGTGTTCGGCG
>Ga0194116_10003288_pt1 | contig 19655 bp, 18 predicted proteins | sample TA2MahsurfametaG_4_FD_148617 | JGI IMG/M metagenome (GOLD analysis project Ga0194116, IMG submission 148617) | Freshwater microbial communities from Lake Tanganyika, Tanzania - TA2015008 Mahale S9 surface | ecosystem: Environmental > Aquatic > Freshwater > Lake | place: Tanzania: Lake...
GCCCCAACTGAGCCCGCCACAACCAAGGGCACGGTCGGTTTCAGCGAGGCCTACCTGCGGGAGGAATTTCCGCGGTACTACGACGCGCCGCCCCCAGCACAGGGGGGCCAGCCCGAAGAACCGGGGGCCCAGCTGCAGAACTTCTTCAACGGCCACGGCCAGGAAGGCTGGGAGCTGGTGGGCTTTCAGCACGCCGCCCCGCATGTGTTCATCGTGTTCAAGCGACCCGCTGGGGGCGGCGATACCGCCGCGCAAGCTCAACAATCAGCGCTGAGCGCCCAGGCCGAACAGCTGCACCTGACCCTCGATCTGGCCAACCGCGCTCTGGCGATCATCGAGAAGCAGGCGGGGTAGGGGCAGTTCGCTGCAGCTACTGCTGCCCCCTGAGCCGACCATCGGGCCAGCTCCTAAAGTCGTGTCATTGCCGGCTTAGCTCAGCGGTAGAGCAGCGCTTTTGTAAAGCGAAGGCCATCGGTTCAAATCCGTTAGCCGGCTTGGCGAATGCAGGCAGGGGCGGCTATTTAGCCGTAGCGTCCCTCGCGAAACAGAGCCACCTCGGCGGCGCGGCGGCGCACCAGGCCGGCCAGTTCGCGGCCATCGCCGCGGCTCCAGCGGGGCAGCTCTTCGGCGATCACCCGCTCGGGATCTTCACCCGCCAGCAGCCGCCGCCGCAGGCTGGAGCGCTGCAACGCCCCGACGCCCACGTTGTAGGTGAAGCTGATCAGGGCCGCCTGCTGCGCTGCGCTGTAGCGACGTGCCAGTGGAATGGCCTCCAGCAGCGCTGGGGCATAACGCCCCTGCACCGCCTCGCGCAGCAGCTGCTCGGCGTGCTCGGCGCTGATGCGATCGCCCAGCTGCACCTCCTGACCGCCGGGGTAACGGATCGTGCCGTAGCCGATCGTGGCAATCCCCACTGGATCGAGATAGGCCTCAAGCGCCAGGCCTTCAAACGCACGGATCAAGGGCAAAGCGTGCTCGTCCCAGCCGGGCTGCAGGCCAGCGACGGGGTGCGCCTGGCCGCTGGCCAGACGTTGCAGACCACCGAAGTTCTGGGCGCCCAGATGGGGCAGCGCATGGCCGCTGCCCAGGGCACCAGCCAGCAACACCAGCGCCAGGGGCAGCTGACCGCGCCCGCCGCTGAGCTGCTCGAGCCAGGTGTCATCAAGCTCGATGGTGCCGTCAGGATTGTCGATCAGGGCAAAAACCCGATCGCCCGCCCCGCGGCTGACGCATTCAGCCAGCTCGAGGTGATAGGTGGGATCGCGCTGAATGCGATCGAACACCCGGTTGAGAAAAGCCAGCGAAGGATCCTGCTCCTTGCCAGCGCGACACGCGGTGGACTGACTCAACATGTAGGCATGCAAAACACTCTGGTTTCGGCCTAAGCGAGGACAGCCGATTGCCCCCCTTAAATCTCACAATCTCTTAGGCCTCTGCGCAGATCTGCAGCGCCGGCAGCGCACTCTGCGGCACTTGCTAAGCATTGGCCCACTCGATACCATGCCCCCATGGGGAAGCGCTGGCAGCTGCGCGCCGGACATGTGGCGCTCACCATGGTGCTTGCTGCCTGCACAGCAGCAGCTAGCTCCCCTGCCTGCTGGTCGCAGAGCGCTTACCGCATCAATGGGCTGAGCGCCCCCCAGGTGATCAGCGATCCACTGGCGGGTCGACTCAGGCAGCAGCTCAAGGAGCTGCGCAGCCAACTGGACGCCCGCGCCAAACCGGCCAGCCTTGATCAGGCGCTGGAAGCCGGCCTGCTGCACAACCCCCTGCTGGCGAGCGCCTATGCCCAGATTCAGGGCCAGCAGTGGAGCCTGATCGCCGTGCGCAGGCAGTGGTACCCCAGCCTGAACGCGAGCAGCGATCGCCTGCCGGGCCAGACCTTTGCCACCAGCTCCGAACGGGGCGACAGTCCAACCAACAGCAACACCACCACTTACAGCAACGCCACCAACACCGACCTCAACCTGGCGCTGAACTGGACCTTTTTCGACCCCAGCCGCGGCCCCGACATCAATGCCGCCAGCCAAAACCTCAAACAACAGCAGCTGCTGTTTGATGTGAGTGCCCGCAACCTGGTGCTGGCCATCCAGCAGGCGTACTTCAGCCTGCAGGAGCAGCAGTTGTTGATCAATGCCTACGAGGAGATTCTTGCTGGTACCGAGCAGCAGGTGCAGATCACCGAAGCCAAGTTCAACAACGGTGTGGTGAGCATCGCCGATGTTGAGCAAATCCGCACCCAGCAGTACTCCACGATCGGCACGGTGATCAACGCCTACCGGCAGCTGATTGACGCCTCGTCGCAGCTGGCTCAGACCATGGCGTTGACGCCAGGCACGTTGGTGATCCCCAGCGAAGAGCTCAAGCCACTTGGCCGCTGGGATGAACCTCTGCAGAGCACGATCGAGCAGGCCCTCCAACTACGCGAAGAAATCCAAGCCAGCCTGGCGGCTGCCGCCAGTGCCAGCTGGAGCGCCACCAGCCTGTTCAACCGCTACTGGCCGCAGTTCAGCGTGGGGGCTCTGGGCCGCTACGCCGGGAACAACCGGACATCCGGCTTGCCCGGCGACAGCACCAGCTTCAACGACCGCAGCCTCAACTGGGATGGCGCCGTAGGCATCGGCTTCAACTGGCGTCTGTTTGATGGTGGCATCAATGCCGCCAACGCCGAAGCCCAGAAGGCCACAGCACGTGCCGCGCGTGATCAGGCAGCCGAGCGCAGATTGGATGTGAGCCGTGAGGTGGAGCAGAACTATGCCAACTACATCACCAGCCAACTGGCCCTGGATAGCACCAAGGCCCAGGTGAACTCCGCCCGCGCCGCTGCTGTAGCCGTGCAGGAGCGCTTTGCCGTGGGGGTCAGCGACATGACCGCCGTGGTGCAAGTGCTCAACCTATCGATTGATGCCGCCAATGCCTATGCAACAGCGGTGCGTGTTCACAACAGCGCGATTGCGAGCCTCTACCGCAGCTCGGCCCGTTGGCCTGCCGGCACCGAACCGCTGTTGATGCAGCGCATCGGTCAGCTACGTCAACGCTGAAGCGCCGTGTGATGGCCAACAACGACCAGTCTGCATACAGTTCAAAGCAAGGCGCCTCACAAGAGCCCAGCCCACCACCTGTGCCAGACGCCAACAACAACGCAAGCAACGACAGCCAGCGCCCCAGTCAACGGGCAGCAGATCGCTTTGAGATTTTTGAGCAGGTGGCACTCGAGCGCCTGCAGGCGGGCAGCGACTCGAGCAAACCAGCGTCGTTTCTACCCCTGCCGGTGCGGGTCACGGCGATCGGCGCCGCAGCCATTGCCGCTTTGGGGGTGCTGTGGTCGCTGCTGGCGCGGGTGCCGGTGCAGGTGAATGGCACCGCCGCCTTTGTACCCCGCGGCGGTTTAAGCAGCCTGACCGCAGGCAGCAGCGGCATGCTGTTCTTTCAGGTCAGTGGTCTTGGCAGCAGCAAGCTCAAGGCCAACCAACAACAGAACAATGCCCTGCTGCGGCAGTTCTGGCTTGACTCCGCAACCGTGACTACCAGCAAGGTCCACGACGCCGCCAGCCTGGAGCGTCTGACCCGTGCCGCGCTGGCTCCAGAACAGGGCGTGCCGCTGGTGTTGCCAGAAGCGATGAGTAACACCGAAGCCTTTGATGAGCCTGGCGCCCGGCAGGTGATCAGCTATCCAGTCGCCACGGTGCTGGCCCGCATTGCCAACCCGCTGTTGCATCAGGAGCTCAACAGCGCCCTGCTGGCCAGTCTGCCGAGCGACATCCTGCAGCGCCAACAGAAGCAGGAACGTCTCAAGCGAGCTGCCCAGCTGGGGCAACTGGGAGCGCTGCAAAACAATCAACGTCAGACCATTGCAGCCGAGCTGCAGCAGCGCCGCGATCTCTACCAGCGCTACCTGAGCCTGTGGAAGAAGGGCTACCTGCCCTCAACAGCAGTGCTTGAAGAGCAATCACGGATCAATTCGCTGCAACAACAGCTGCTGAGCAGCGATTCAGAGCAGCTCAACACCGGCATCAACCGGCGCGACCAGATCGACCAGGCCCAACAGAGCGGCATCGCCAACCTCGAGAACCGCAACAAACTCGAAAACCAGCTGATCAGTTACCTCTCCAATAGCGTCGTGTTTGCACCCGCGGGTGGCTTCTACATCCTGAGCAGCAACTTCAAAGGCAGCACCTATGTGCGCGAGGGCGATGAGCTACTCAGCTTCACGGACCAACCGCCCGAACTCCCCCGCGAGGTGCCTGTCTTTCTTGACGGCGCCGCCGCCCAGCAGGTCAGCGAGGGGATGGGGGTGCTGCTCACCCCCAAGGGCATCTCGAGAGCCCAGTTTGGTGGCATCCCGGGCCGGGTGATCAAGGTCTCCAAACTGCCCCTGCAAGGCGACGCGCTGCTGGGCGTGCTAGGCAGCAGGGCCCTCAGCGGCAGCATCAGCCAGCAACTGCCGGCGGCCTACCTGGTGCGGGTGCAGCTCGAGCAAGCTGAACCCAGCCTGTGCCAACAAGCCCTCTCGCGGCGCTGCTACCGCTGGAGCTCGGGACGCCTGCCGCCGCACCCGGTGCGATTGGCCACCCTGGCCGACGTGCAGATCACGACCACCTACAGGAGGCCCATTGAGTTTGTGATGCCTGCTCTGCGGCGTGTGCTGGGTCTGGTCGTCGATAACACATGAACGCCACCGCTGCACCACGATCGTTATCGAGCCAGCGGATCACCACAGAGACGGTGCTCCAATACGAGGCCGTCGAATGCGGTGCCGCCAGTCTCAAAATCGTGCTGGGCTACCTGGGCCTGGTGCGGCCCTTGGCCGAACTGCGCGAGCGCTGCGGCATCAGCCGCGATGGCGTGACTGCGGTGCAGCTCAAGCGGGCTGCGATGAGCCTGGGACTTGATGTCAAGGCGTTTCGGTGCAGCGCCGACCATTTGCTCCAACAAGGGCAGTTCCCCTGCATCCTGTTTTGGAATTTCAATCACTTTCTGGTGCTTGAAGGCTTTGCCAATGGCAAGGCCTACCTGAGTGATCCGGCCAGTGGCAGGCGCAGCGTCAACTGGGATGAGTTCAGCTCCAGCTTCACCGGCGTGGTGCTCGAGCTCAGGCCTGGTGAGGGGTTCGAAGCAGGCGGCCGTGATCCGAGCCTGTATCGCTCGGTGCCGTGGCTGATCAAGCCCTACCGCAGCCTGGTGCCCTGGCTGGTCATGGGGTCGTTGGTCGGGGCGCTGCCAGAGCTGTTCATCGCAGGGGCCACCAGCCAGTTCATCGATGGTTTTCTGCAGGACGGGCGCGAGAACATCGCCGTACCGGTGATCTGGATCACCGGCATTGCTGTTGTGGTGTTGATCGCTCTGGTCAACCTGCAGAAGCTGCTGCTGCGCAACCTCGGCAATCTGCTGCTGAAACGCACCAGCAGCCTGCTGTACGTCTCGCTGTTCAGCCTGCCCTATCGGTACTTCGTCCAGCGCATGCGCGGCGAGGTGGCCACCCGGTTGGTGTTGCCGTTTTCGCTGGTGCAGCTGGGCATCACCGGGATGGTCGACTTCGCCCTGTCGATCACCTCGGGACTGCTGGCGTTTGTCGTGGGGATGCTGATTTCTCCCTGGTTGACCCTGCTGACCCTGGGCATCACCGGCGGCAACACAGCGCTCACCGTGTGGATCAGAGAACGCCGAAAAGGTGACAACTACAAACTGGCGATGGTGCAGGGCAAAGCCAGCGGTATTGGCATCTATGTGATCCAGTGCATTGAAAGCATCAAGGCCAGCGGGCTTGAAAATGAGGCCTTCACCCAGTGGTCGAGCAGTTTCAACGAGGGTCTGGCCGAGCTGCAAAAGCAGTCACTCTCCAATTCGGTGGTGGGGCTGATCGGCACCACCTCGGGCTTTTTGCTGCGCTGCGGCGTGGTCATGCTGGGCGGCCTGTTGATCATCATGGGGCAGATCACCCTGGGCGAACTGATGGCTTTTCAGTTCCTCATGGGCATGATCCAGGCCCCGTTGCAGCAATTGAGCCTGTTGAGCAGCCAACTGCAGCAGCTCGACGGTGCAATGGGCCGCACCAACGACGTGATCGACAGTGATGTCGATCCCACCGTGCGCAGTTTCCAGATGACAAGCGCCGTGCCGGAACGTGCACGGCAACTGCGTGGTGAGCTCGAACTGCGCAACATCGGATTTCAGTTCAGCTCAACCACACCAATGCTGTTTGACGGGCTCGAGCTCAGGCTCAAGGCCGGCCAGCATCTCGCGATTGTTGGCGGCAGCGGCTCGGGCAAATCGACCCTGCTGCGGCTGTTGGCAGGGCTGTACCAAACGAGCCAGGGATCGATCCATTACGACGGTCGCACCTGGCTCGACTGGGACGATGCCACCCTGCGTGCCTCGATCGCACTGGTCTCGCAGGATGTGTTTCTGTTTCCATCGACGATCGAGAACAACCTCACCCTCTGGGACCCTCGTTACAGCTCAAGCGATGCCATCGCAGCGCTCGAGCAAGCCGGCCTGCTCGACGATCTTGGCGGCGCCGGAGCCCTGGGCCTGCAGCTTGTTGAAGGGGGCGGCAACCTCAGCGGCGGCCAGCGCCAACGGGTCGAGATTGCCCGTGCCCTGCTGCGCCAGCCAACGCTGCTGCTGATGGATGAAGCCACCAGCGCGCTCGACGATCGCCGCGAACGGCAGATCATGACGGCCGTCAAACAGGTGCCGCGCACCCTGATCACCGTGGCCCACCGGCTGCACGCCGCCCAGATCAGCGACTGGGTGCTGGTGCTCGATCAAGGGCAGTTGATCGAGCAGGGCACACCGCAGCACCTGTCAGCCAGCGGCGGGGCCTACAGCCAGCTGCTCGCCGCTGAGCTGGGGCAGGCCACGACCGCCGGAGGAGAGCCATGAGCCTGGCCCAGACCCGTGAAGCAGCCCTGCTGCGTGGCATGAACGCCGTGCAACGGCCCGAGGTCGACCTGCTGCCGCAAACCAGCAGCAGCGATCCGCGTTGCCAGGCGATCGCCTACGCCATGGGCGTGCTGGGCGACCCGCGACAGGTCAACGCAGCGCCCGGCAGTTTCAACGACCTGCTGGAGTTGAACAACATTCCCTACCGCCAGATCAAGACCCCGCCTGATCTGGCCAGCTCCACACGCGCGCTGATGGTGGTCTTCGCCAGCGAAGACGGCCGGGCTCTGGCGGTGCACCGGAGCGGTGGCCTCACCATGGCCTTTGACAGTGGCAGCGGTCTGGCGGAACCGCTGAACCCTGCACTGGCGCTCAAACCGTATGCCTACGAACTGTATGCATCGTTGCCGGTACCGCTCACCGGACTGCCCCAGCTGCTGAGCTTTGCCCTGACCAGCAATGTCAAACCGCTGCTGGTGGTGCTGTTCAGCGCCCTGGTGGTGGCCATCTTCAACCTGAGCATTCCAATGCTCACGTCGTTTCTGGTGGGCACGGTGCTGCCGCTGGGCGATCTGCGGCTGATTGTCGAAACCTCACTGGTGGTGCTGCTGGTGGCGCTGTGCACGGTGATCTCGCAGACCTTCAGCAGCCTGGCCACCGTGCGCATGGAATCGCTTGTCAACCTGCGCCTGGAAGCTGCGCTGTGGAGCCATCTGATGCGCTTACCGCTCGACTTCTTTCAGAAGCTGGGCACGGCCGATCTGATGACCCGGGTCGGCTCAATCAGCGCAATGCGTCAACTGGTGAGCAGCGGTCTGCTCACCACAGGGCTTGGGCTGCTGTTTTCGATCAGCAATCTGGTGCTGATGTTTATCTACCAAGCCCAGCTCGCTTTGGTCGCCACAGCCTTCAGCCTGGTGTGCGCCATTGTCATGGTGATCCTGGTGATCCAGGCCTCGCGGCTGGAAAAGCCGCTGCAAGAGGGGCAGGCCCGCGTCACCGACATGGGTCTGCAAGCCGTGGTGGGGATGCCCCAGATCCGTGTTGGCGGCAGTGAGCCGTTTGTCTTTGAGCAATGGATCAACCAGGTGGTGCGCCTGGGCCGGCTGATGCGGCGTGGCGAAGGCTTCAACGACGCGCTCGAAATCCTCGCCGAGGTGCTCACGCCACTGGGGCAGGTGGTGATCTTCATCGTTCTGCTGGTGCTGCTGGATCGCGCCAAGGACGCCGCCGCCATGCCCGGAGCCAGCGTGGCGCCCGGATCGCTCGGGAGCCTCAGCGCCAACCAGCTTGTGGCGGCCTTTGTGTCGTTTCAGGCGGCCTATCTGTCGTTCAACAGCCAGCTCTCGGCCCTGGCTGTCCAGGTGGCTAGCACGGTCTCGCAGTTGGTGGTGCTGTGGCAGCGCAGCACGGTGGTCATGTATGCAACCCCTGAACCGGGCCATGACGGCACAGCTCAGCTGCTGGAGCTGCAGGGTCAGTTCCAGATGCAAGGACTCAAGGTGCGCTACCCCAATGCGCCGGAGCCGTTACTGAACAACATCAACCTGACCATCCCCCAAGGGCGCTTCACCGCCATTACCGGGGCCTCGGGTTGTGGCAAAACCACGCTGATGCGCTGCCTGCTCAGGCTCATGGAAACCGAAGCCGGCGTCATCAATGTGGATGGCATCGACCTGCGCAACCTGGCCGTGCGCCACTACCGACGTCAGCTGGGGGTTGTGCTGCAGAACGCACCGCTGCCCACCGGTTCGATCTACGAGGTTGTGAATGCGGGCCGCGCCTACAGCCGCGACGAGGTGTGGGCCGCGCTGGAGCGCGCTGCCGTAGCCGACGATGTCGAGCGCATGCCGATGAGACTCGAAACCATCATCAGCGAGGGCGCCATGGCGATCTCAGGCGGCCAGCGGCAACGCATCTCGCTGGCCCGTGCCCTGCTGGGAAGTCCCAAGGTGCTGCTGCTCGATGAAGCCACCAGCGCCCTCGACGCTCCCACCCAGGCCGCCGTGACGCGCACGCTGGAAACCCTGGCCATCACCCGGATTGCCATTGCTCACCGGTTGTCGACGATCGAGTCGGCCGATCAGATCGCCGTGATCTCAGGCGGCACGATCAGCGAACTGGGGACCTACCGCGAGCTGAGTAGCCGTGTTGGGGGGTATCTCAATCGCGATGAGCTCTGAAGCCTGGCAGCGCTACCTGCAGGGATTCAGCCACGCCCATGAACCCTGGCCGGCACTGCCGCTACCCGAAGACCCTGAGCTGCATTGGTGGCGGGATCTCCTGGACGAACGCCAAGCAGCACCGGGCGCGCAGCAGGCCCGCGGCGAAGCTCTGTTGACGGCCTTACACCATGCACTGCCCCAGCTGCAGTTGCCCCAGATCACTGGCATCAGCGGCAGCGACCTCTACAAACAAGCGGTGCTGCGGGGCGAACCGCTCAGCCACGCAGTGCTAGCTGCCACTGGCCCTCTGCCCCAGTGGGAGCAACCGGAAGCCCTGAGCCTGTGGATCGCACCCCACCCCTGCGGCGCCATGCCGGTGCTGCACACGCCCAGCTGGAACGACTTTGAAGTGCTGGTGCGGGCACTGGCTCACAGAGGCGAACCAGTCGTCCTGCCCGATGGCGTGCATGCCCAGGCCGTAAGCGGCTTGATTCACTGGGGATTGATCCACCAGTTTGGTCGCCAGAGCCGCGCCAGGCTGATCGTGCTGCATGAGGCGCCCTACGGCTCGGTTGATGCCATACACGTGCCCGGTGCCATGAGCGCTGGTGATTGGCTGGCCGCCTCCACCACACTGCGCCTGGAGCATGAACTCACCCATCTGGCGACCAAGCGGGTGCTGGGTGAGATGCGACTCAACCTGCTCGATGAGCTCATTGCCGATGCGATGGGCATGGTGGCGGCCCTGGGATTGTTTGACGCTGCGCTGTTTGGGCGCTGCCTGGGGATCGACATCGACCATGGCGAGCGGCCCATCGCCAATGGGCGCTGGCTGAGCTACACCCGTGAGCTCTCTGATCGCGAAGCCTGCGCGGCCGTGCAGCTGGTGATCACCCGCGCCCGTGAGCTGGAGTCCAGGCTCAGGGAGCGGCCTGCACTGTTGGCAACCGAGCAGGCGATGGCGCGGCTGCGGTGGTTGTGCCGGCAGCGGCTGGATCAGCCGCTCAGCCCTGCCTCAGCGGCCCTGCATTGACGCTGCAGATCAGCGCAGCGAGCACCCCTCTCGCCACAACGCGCTCGACATTGATCGCCGTTTGTAGCGACAGCGATGGATTCGGTTACGCGGTGGAGGGATGCCAGTCAACAAGCCCTCGCCACAGGCCTGCTCACCTACCTGCTGCTCAACGCTGTGGCGACACCGGCTTCGCTGCCGGCACTCAAACCTGGCGCCCGCGCTCACCCGCCAGCAGCCAGAGCGCAACCAACAGCAGCAGCCACGGCAAGGGGCGCAATTCAACTAGCGGGGTCAGCGCTCTGGTGAGTGGCGACATCAACCAGTGCGCCACCGCCAGCCCCAGGCACACCAGAGCTACCAGAGCTGCCATTGCCGCTGCCTTGCCAGTGTCCAGTCCAGTTCAGCAGCCCCAACGCGCAAGCGCCAGCCGCTGAAGCCCAACACCCCATCACACCCGCACGCTGCCAGCCCGCAGCACGCGCCAGGTCTCGCCCTCCCAACCCAGCACCGTGCTGGCCCGCCCGCTGGGCGCTGGCCAAGACTGGGGGCCCAGCATCGGCACCTCCTGGGCGGCAAAGCTTGCCGCGGCCGCGGCTGCGGTTGTGGCAGCCGGCTGGCCCGAGCGGTTGGCACTGGTGGTGGCCAAGGGCCCACTCAGGCCCAAGAGCTCCTGGGCCATGGGGCACGCGGGCACCCGCAGGCCCAGCGACGCACCGCCGGGATTGAGCCAAGTCACCAGATCCCCTCGGGCGGGTAGCACCAAGGTGAGCGCGCCGGGCCAATGCCGCGCTGCCAGCTTCAGGGCTTGCGCGGGCCACTGCACTCCCGGGGTGTGCTGCTGCAGCTGGGCCAGATCTGCCCCCATCAAGATCAGGGGTTTGTCGGGCGGGCGCTGCTTGAGCTGCCAGATCTGGCCCGCGTACTGGGGCAGCGCCGCCAGGGCCACCAGGGTGTCGGTGGGGAGCAGGGCCGCCCCGCCCGTTTGCAGATGCTCGGCCAGGTCGGCAGGCTCAAGAAAGGTCGTCATCACGCAGTCATCAGGTGGGCTGAACAGGCGTCAACACGCAAGCGCTTGCCGGGGCATGCGGCCAAGGCGAAGCCGCCTGCTGAGACAACGTCGCAAACAGAGCCCTCTCAACGCGGCGCCCGGCCGCTGGCAAAGCGCCAGACGCCCTCAAGATCGCGGTGGCGCTCGAGCTGCACAAGGCCCGCCGCAGCCAGCAGAGCGCGCACTGCCGCGCTCTGGTCGTGGTGGTGCTCGATCAGCAGCAGGCCACCGGGTGCCAGCGCCGCGGCCGCGCCAGCAGCAATCTGGCGGATGGCGTCTAAGCCGTCGGCGCCGGCGGCCAGGGCCAGCTGTGGCTCGTGCTCGCGCACCACTGGTTCAAGCGTCGCCCACACCGCTTCGGGGATGTAGGGCGGGTTGGAGACCACCAGCTCGAGCTGTCCCCACCAGGGCACTAGCGGCTGCCACCAGCTGCCGGCGAGCAGCTGCACCTGCGCCGCCGCCTGCAGGTTTGCAGCCGCCACGGCGCGGGCCTCCTCAGAGAGCTCAACCGCCAGGCCATGGCTGGCGGGCCAGGCGCGGGCCAGGGCCAGGGCCAGGGCACCGCTGCCGCTGCCCAGGTCGGCCCACAGCGCAGGCGGGGTAGGGCACGACTGCAGTGCCAGCTCGATCAACAGCTCGGTTTCAGCCCGAGGAATCAACACCCCCGGCGCCACCTGCAGGGTCAGGTCGCGCCAGGGGCACAACCCCAGCAGGTACTGCAGCGGCACCTGCTCAATCAGGTGCCGCTGCCACAGCGCTTCGAGCTCAGCCAGGCTGCGCTGCAGGGCCACGGGCTGCTCGGGGCGCAGGTGCAGCTGTTGCAGCTGTTGCCAGCCCACACCAGCGCCCAGATCGAGCAGCCAGTCAAGGCTGGGCTGCAGTTGGGCCGGCTCACGGGGGTGGCCGGCGAGCTGGCTGCGGCGCCAGGTCAGCAGCTCCTGGCCTGTGACCGGCGTGCTGGCGCTGGCGGCGAAAAGACTCAGCTGCGTTGATGCCCCCAGGGGCGCGGCACTGGTCTCAGTTTGCCGCTCGCCAGCGCAGACCAGGCTCGGCCTGCACCAACCCGGCCAGCTCAAGCGCCAGCAGGCGCGGCATCAGCGCGATGCCGCTCTGGCCAAGTTGGCCGCTGAGCTGCTCGAGCGAGGCCCCGCTGCCAACCGCGTTCAGCAGGGACTGATCGAGCGGCGCTGCTGAACGCGGCGACAGGCGGCGGACCGGCGCTGCCGCCGCCTGCGGCGCCAGTGGGCCGGGCCCCAAAGCCGCAACCAGATCAGCTGGTTTGAGCAGGGGAGCTGCCCCCTGCTGCAGCCAGCGATTGCTGCCAGCGGCCGAGTGCTTGGCCGCATCGGCCGGCACCACCCACAGCTTGCGCCCGCCCTGCCAGGCCAGCCGGGCGGCATGCAAAGCACCGCTGGGCTCGGGGCACTCGACCAACACAACCGCACAAGAGATCGCGACCTGAAGGCGGTTGCGTGCGGCGAAATGCCCGGCACAAACCGCAGCACCAGGGGCCTGCTCGCTGAGCAGCAGACCCCGCGCAGCCACCTGTTGTTGCAACTGGCTGTGATGGCTCGGATAGACCCGATCGAGCGATGTTCCCAGCACCCCGACGGGCCGCCCGCCGGCGCGCAGGCAACCCTGATGGGCTGCCGCGTCGATGCCTTCGGCCAGGCCGCTGACCACCGGCCAGCCCGCACGGGCCAGGGCCTCACCGATGGCTGCTGCCATCGCCAGACCATGGGCCGATGGCCTGCGGGTGCCCACCACAGCCACCGCACGCCCCTGACGCAGCGCCGACCACAACTGGCCGCGTCCGCGCCAATAAACGTGCAATGGCGGCCTGGCCAACACCTTGAGCGCAGCCGGCAGCGCCGCATCACCAGGCAGCAGCACGCCAGAGGCGCGCACCGCAGCCAACGGCGCTGCACCAGCGCGCCGGCGGCACTGCTCGATCGCCGCCAGACGCGCCGGGCCGATGCCTTTGACCTGCGCCAACACCTGGGCGGGAGCAGCCCAGGCCGCGGCCAAACTGCCGAATCGACTCCAAAGCCGGTACAGCCGCGCACAGCCCAGACCCGGCACCGCACTCCACAGCAGCCACCAGAGCCGCTCCTCGGCTGACCAGGACACCTGAGCAGCAGAGCCATCAGCCCAGCAGGTCTTGATCACGGCAATCAGTACATGTGTACTGATCTTAGCGGGGGCCGTTGATCAGCCTTTGTACCGCTGCCGCCAGATCGGGCGGCAGCTGGCGCAGCAGCCGCCGCTGACCGGGTCCCGCCGAGAGATCCACCAACACCAGCTCCACCCGCGCTTCGGCAGCCACCACCCCAGCGGCGCTGATGAAACGACTCTGCCAGGGCAATTTGACCCCCTGACGCGGCAGTACCACGCTCTCAAGCGTGACCTGATCGCCATGCAGCAGCGCCTGCCGGTAGTTGATCGAGAGCGACACCACCGGCAGCTCGAGCCCCCGCGCTGAGAGGTCGCTGTAGGCCAACCCCGCCTGGGCCAGCGCCTCAACGCGCGCCTCTTCAAGCCAGGCGAGGTAGGCGCCATGCCACATCACCCCGGCGTGATCGGTGTGCTGGGGCAGCACGCGCCGCCTGAGCACCCAGGGGGAAGCCGGCTGTTGAGTGAGCGGCTGTTCAGTGCCCGACTGTTCAGTGACCATGGTTGTCAATCGCCCAACACGACCGGCCGAGCGCCATAGGCTGCCACCGCGCCATCTCTGCTGCTGTGTTTCGCAATCTGCTGATCGCCGACTCCGGTCAGGGCCACGTTGAGGAAATGGTGCGCATGCTGCGCGCCATCCCGCCCGCCGCCGCAGCCAAGGTCAACCTGCTGCACGTGGTGGGCGAGCAGAGCAGCGCCGATGTCGACGACCACATGGCCCGCGCCCAAGGGCTGCTGGGCGACGCGATCAAACGCATGGGGCTCGACGGCATCAGCGTGAACACCCTGATTCGCCAGGGCGACACCAAAACCACCGTGCTGAAGGTGGCCGAGGAACTCGATGCCGACCTCATCGTGATGGGCTCCCGTGGCATGAACCGGTTGCAGGCGATCCTCAGCAACAGCGCCAGCCAGTACGTCTTTCAGCTGTCAACCCGGCCGATGCTGCTGGTGCGCGATGACCTCTACATCCGCGCGATCAACCGGGTCATGGTCACCGTCGATGGCACCGGCGTCGGCGATGACGCCCTGCGCCTTGCCTGCGAACTGGTGGCGGCGATCCCCGGCGGCACGCTCACCGGCGTGCATGTGACCCGCCAGGACCTGGCACCCAGCCGCGGGGGCAAATCACCTGCCGACGAGGTGCTCGACAAGGCCGTGCAGCGGGCCCGCAGCTTTGGCGTGACAATGCAACCCCTGCACAAGGTGGGTGACATTGCCCGCACCGTGTGTGCCGCCGCTGAAGAGGTGAAAGCGGACCTACTGGTGATCGCTTCGCAGGACCGCAGGCCGGTTGTGGCCAAGAGCTTTGTCGACATCGACCGTCTGCTGGGCAGCTCGGTGAGCGACTTCATCCGGGTGCATGCGCCGGCTCCGGTGCTGCTGGTGCGCGAACCGGAACGCCGTTGATGCCAGGCCTCAGCCGCCCTGGCGGCTGCTGGTCTGGATGTAGAGAACGATCAGGAAGACCGCGGGAACCAACACAAACAGCAGGCTGGCTACAAAGCCGAGGTCGTTGGTTTCCATGGCTCACAGGGAAGTGCTGGGAGGGTATCACCGCCTCAGCGGCCTGATTCAGGCCCCTTCATCGCTCGTTGTGGTTGCGGTGGGCGCGTCGGCGGTCTCTGGCTCGCTCTCGGGCTCAGGCTCAGGCTGCGGCCACGAGGTCGGTCCCAGCGGCAACGGCTGCGCCTGGGCCGCCGCCAGCAGGGCATCTTGGCCAGGCAGTCCCACCTGGGGCCTGGTGATCACCAGACAGGACTGGTTCACCAGGGCCTGACAGGCCAGGCGCCAGTTCTGCGAGCGGCGCTTGAGCTTGAGGTCTTCGACCCCGGTGCGGGGGCTGAGCGCCAGCTGCGATGGGCCCTCCGGCACCTCAACAAAACAAGTGATGCACTGGCCGCAGCCGCCGCAGTTGCCCAGGGTGCCCTTGAGCCCATACAGCTGAATGCCCTCCCGCAGGGCCACCTCGCGCAGGTTTTCGCCGGGGTAGCACTCGACATCACGCCCTTCGCGCACAAAACGGATGACGGGCATGGCGGGGCAAAGCGTCTGATCGCCATTCTGCGACGGACTTCACCCCGATCGAGTTGCGGTCTGTGACCAGCCCCGCGCCAGGGCAGGCGAGACCCTTACGATCGCCGCACCCACTCCAAGCGTCTCCCCATGGGATTGCCCTGGTACCGGGTGCACACGGTCGTGATCAACGACCCGGGCCGCCTGTTGGCCGTGCACCTCATGCACACCGCGCTGGTGGCCGGCTGGGCCGGCTCCATGGCGCTTTATGAGCTGGCCATTTTTGACCCCTCCGACCCGGTGCTCAACCCGATGTGGCGCCAGGGCATGTTCGTCATGCCCTTCATGGCCCGCCTGGGTGTGACCGGCAGCTGGGGCGGCTGGAGCATCACCGGCGAAACCGGGGTCGACCCCGGTTTCTGGAGCTTTGAAGGCGTTGCTGCCGCCCACATTATTTTGAGCGGCCTGCTGTTTCTGGCTGCCATCTGGCACTGGACCTACTGGGATCTGGAGATCTGGCAGGATCCCCGCACCGGTGAACCGGCGCTCGACCTGCCCAAGATCTTCGGCATTCACCTGCTGCTGGCAGGCCTGGCCTGCTTCGGCTTCGGCGCCTTCCACCTGACCGGTGTGTTTGGCCCGGGCATGTGGGTGAGCGACCCCTACGGCATCGGCGGTCACCTTGAACCGGTACAGCCGTCGTGGGGTCCTGAAGGCTTCAACCCCTTCAACCCCGGCGGGATCGTGGCGCACCACATCGCCGCTGGCATCGTCGGCATCATTGCCGGCATCTTCCACATCACCACCCGCCCGCCTGAGCGCCTCTACAAAGCGCTGCGCATGGGCAACATCGAAACCGTGCTGGCTTCGGCCATTGCCGCTGTGTTCTTTGCCGCCTTTGTGGTGGCCGGCACGATGTGGTACGGCGCAGCAGCCACTCCGGTCGAGCTGTTTGGCCCCACCCGCTACCAGTGGGATCAGGGCTACTTCAAAACTGAAATCAACCGCCGCGTGCAAACGGCGCTTGATCAAGGTGCCACCAAGGAGCAGGCCTGGGCTTCGATTCCTGAGAAGCTCGCCTTCTATGACTACGTTGGCAACAGCCCGGCCAAGGGCGGTCTGTTCCGCGTCGGCCCCATGGTGAACGGCGATGGCCTGCCCACCGGCTGGCTGGGGCACATCTCTTTCACCGACAAGGATGGACGTGAGCTGGAGGTGCGTCGTCTGCCCAACTTCTTTGAGAACTTCCCTGTGGTTCTCCAGGATCAGGACGGCATCGTGCGCGCCGACATTCCCTTCCGCCGTGCCGAAGCCAAGTACGCCTTTGAGCAGACCGGCGTGACCGCCAAGGTCTACGGCGGCGCCCTGGCTGGCCAGAGCTTCAGCGATCCTGCTGATGTCAAGCGTCTGGCCCGCAAGGCTCAGCTGGGTGAAGCCTTCGAATTCGACCGCGAGACCTACCACTCCGATGGTGTGTTCCGCAGCTCACCACGCGGCTGGTTCACCTTCGGCCACGCCACCTTCGCCCTGCTGTTCTTCTTTGGCCACATCTGGCACGGTGCCCGCACCCTGTACCGCGATGTGTTTGCCGGTATCGATCCGGATCTGGGCGAACAGGTGGAATTCGGTCTGTTCCAGAAACTGGGCGACCGCTCGACCCGCCGCCTCCCCGAGGGCTTCGTGCCCCCGGCAGGCACCCCTCTCAGCTGATCCACAGGAGGTCCCATGGAGAGCTTTGCCTACATCCTGATCCTGGCTCTGGCCATCTCAACCCTGTTCTTCGCGATTGCCTTCCGCGATCCCCCGAAGATCGGCAAGTGATTGCCTGACGCCCAGGCGTTCACCAAGCCCCCGCATCTGCTGGGGCTTTTTTGTTGACCAAAACAGGCTGAACCCCCTTCTCAAAGTGAATTCATCTGTTTACATTTGATTCAGGTCGCAACGGTTACCCCAGCGGATGCAGTGCCCGTCCTGCCAGCACACCGACAGCAGGGTTCTTGAATCCCGTGCGGCTGACAGCGGCCGTAGCGTGCGCCGCCGCCGCGAGTGCCTCAATTGCGATTACCGCTTCACCACCTATGAGCGGGTGGAAACGGTGCCGATCACGGTGATCAAACGCAACGGCAACCGCGAAACCTTCAATCCATCGAAGCTCTTGCACGGCCTGCTGAGGGCTTGTGAAAAAACCGGTCTTGAACCCGCACGACTCGAAGGTGTGGTCGAAGAGATCGAACTGCAACTACAACAGCGCAACAGCCGTGAGGTCAGCAGCAGCGAAATCGGCGAACTGGTGCTGCAACAGCTCAGCGGCATGAGCGAGGTGGCCTACGTGCGCTTTGCCTCGGTGTATCGGCAGTTCCAGGGCATCAGCGACTTTGTGGCCACCCTCGAAGGCCTGGGCAACACAAAAGCCACCAAAGCGCGCCACAAAAGCCTCGCCCCTGTGGGCTAACCGCGCCAACAGCAAGGCGGTTCAGCCCCATTGGTAGATTGAGCGGTTCGTGGTGTTCGGCTGGCGGCTGGGCATCCGATTCCTTCGCACTGCCTGCGGGCAGACCGCCAATCCCCCATGACCGTGACCCCTTCTGAGATCAGCGCAACCGAGGCCGAGCAGGACCTGGCCGCAGCAGCGGCAGCCGATCTTGACCTCGCCGCCATCGAAGAGGTCAGTGAAGCGTTCGACGTGCCAGCTGCCGATGCATCGAGCAGCCGCGGCGCCGGCCGCAACAGCGATGAGGTGGGTTTCACCCTCGATGAATTTGCGTCGCTGCTGAGCAAGTACGACTACAACTTCAAACCCGGTGACGTCGTCAACGGCACCGTGTTTGCGATGGAGCCCAAGGGCGCCATGATCGACATCGGCGCCAAGACCGCCGCCTTCATGCCCCTGCAGGAGGTGTCGATCAACCGGGTCGAAGGCCTCAGCGATGTGCTCGCCCCCGGCGAGGTGCGCGAGTTCTTCATCATGAGCGAGGAGAACGAAGACGGCCAGCTGGCCCTCTCGATCCGCCGCATTGAATATCAGCGTGCCTGGGAGCGCGTGCGTCAGCTGCAGAAAGAAGACGCAACCATCTACAGCGAGGTGTTTGCCACCAACCGCGGCGGTGCGCTGGTGCGGGTCGAAGGCCTGCGCGGCTTCATTCCCGGCAGCCACATCAGCACCCGCAAGGCCAAAGAGGAGCTGGTCGCCGACTTCCTGCCGCTCAAGTTCCTGGAAGTCGACGAAGAGCGCAATCGCCTGGTACTCAGCCATCGCCGCGCCCTGGTTGAGCGCAAGATGAATCGCCTCGAGGTGGGCGAAGTGGTGATCGGTACCGTGCGCGGCATCAAGCCCTACGGCGCCTTCATCGACATCGGCGGTGTCAGCGGCCTGCTGCACATCTCTGAGATCAGCCACGAGCACATCGAGACCCCGCACACGGTGCTCAATGTCAATGACCAGATGAAGGTCATGATCATTGACCTCGATGCTGAGCGCGGCCGCATCTCGCTCTCGACCAAGGCCCTCGAGCCCGAGCCCGGCGACATGCTCACCGACCCCCAGAAGGTGTTCGAAAAGGCCGAGGAAATGGCCGCCCGCTACAAGCAGATGCTGCTCGAGCAGGCCGAAGACGGCGACCCCATGGGCGTCACGCTCGACTGAAGCAACACCGGTGGCCCAGCTTCTGCTGCGCGGGCAACCGCTCTGCCTCAACCCTGGGGTGCCGGCGGCGATCGAGGCGGTGCTGTTTGACAAAGACGGCACCCTCTCGATCAGCGAGCCGATGCTCAAGACCCTGGCTGAGGCCAGGGTTTTTCAATGCCTGGTGCTGGCCGGTCAGCGGCATCGGGAGCTGGGCGCCCCCGGTGCCGGCGCCGAGCTCGAGGCTCTGCTGCGGCGGGCCTACGGCCTGCTCGCAGGCGGGGTGCACCCAGCTGGCACCACCGCCGTGGGCTCGCGTAGCCACAACCTGATCTCAACCGCGACGGTGCTGGCCCAGGTGGGCTTGGGCTGGCCCGAAGCGCTTGAGCTGGCCGAGCTGGTGTTTGCCACAACCGATGGCCTGCATGGTCACGGCAGCCCGCAGCGGCCGCAAACCACCGACGGGTTGCACGATCTGGTGGCCCAGCTGGTGGCGGCAGGGGTGCGCTGCGCTGTGATTTCAAATGACGAAATCCCTGGCATTGAAGCCTTCTTAAAAACACATGCGCTGGAGCATCACTTCAGCGCCCTGTGGAGCGCTGAGCACAGCCCGCGCAAACCTGACCCAGCGGCCGTGCATGGGCTCTGCGCTGAGCTGGGCGTGCCGGCAGAGCGCTGCGCCCTAATCGGCGATGCCAACAGCGATCTGCGCATGGCCCGCGCCGCCGG
>Ga0194116_10003290_pt1 | contig 19648 bp, 13 predicted proteins | sample TA2MahsurfametaG_4_FD_148617 | JGI IMG/M metagenome (GOLD analysis project Ga0194116, IMG submission 148617) | Freshwater microbial communities from Lake Tanganyika, Tanzania - TA2015008 Mahale S9 surface | ecosystem: Environmental > Aquatic > Freshwater > Lake | place: Tanzania: Lake...
GAGTTTCAAATTTTACTTTGTGCATTTTTAGAAAATTTTTATCTATTACAATTGAATTCTTTTTAAGTAAACAATAAAGATTTTAATCGAAAAACTCTCTCTAAAATATGATATTTTATAAGTTCAAAAATATATTTTTAAATATTTGAAGAACATTTATTAATTAAATCTTATTTTTAAATAAAATTAAATAATAACATGTTTGAAGCAAGAAAAGTTTATTTTGCAATGCATAAATTTTCTAGTGTTTTAAAAGTAAAAATATAATATATTCAGAGTCCTTTTATAGATAATACTAGATTCCCAATTTATATACTCATGAATAAATTCTTTACCTATATTGAATTATTAAATTTTCAAACATACTTTATTGATTTTAACAAACATGATTTTGAAAAAAAACAAGCAAAAATGATTTTTGATGAAATAGGAAATTTATTGGAGAAAAAAGATTTCACAAATGCATCTAAACATATTAACGAAAGTTTAGTTAATGTAAATTTTATATAAATTAAAAAGCAATATATTAAATAAAAAAAGAGCTATAAAGATACAAAGAAGATTGATCATCTTAAAGACTATTTTAAATCCAATACTAAAGACTGGAAAATTGTTCACGCAAGGACTTTATGGGAAAACAGCTTTCCTTCATTACAAGAATTAAGCTATGCTCAAATTACTATGAAATTAAAATTAAACGATACAGAAGAAAATTTTATTGTTTTCGAAAGGAAAATGTCCAACAATATATCATTTTTATCGTGGAAAGTGATGATAGTAGACTACAAAAACTATTATTGATACTTTTTGTTAAAAATTATTTTTAAATGATTTATCTAAAACATGTATTCCTATATTTAAATTTTCTAAGTTATTTCTTTTCCAATCTTTTATTATTAGAATAATTCTTAAAAATAATTTGAAACTAATTTAACTAATATTCGACAAATAAACTCTATCAATTTAATTAATTATTAAAATTATTATTTAAAAGATAAATTACATTCAAAAAATGAATTTTGGAAAAAATTCATCGAATTTCTTCAGAGGAAGAAATATGAAAAACATTTTTTCGAATAAATACAATTTTAAATTCTTTGAAAGTTTCTCTAAACAAGCAAACAAAAATTTTATCAATTTTTCAAACACATATTTTTATCTAAATATCAAAAATTTAATAAATACATCAAGATTAAACAATTTCTTTGAAATTTCTAAATTAGTTTTGGGAATTAATAAAACATTGGGGATGAAATCTGATATAGTTTCTAATCCTGAATTGGAATCTTTAAGAACAATCTTGAATAAATTAAGTGATATATCGATTGTTTCTAAAAGTAAGAATTCTTTTAAAAACTTTTAGGAGTTATATGGCTTTCGATAATGAATGTCTCTCTAAACTGTCAAATGATCGCACTCACGGGGACAGTAAATCCTTGTAGGACTTGAGACTATTTTTAATTTCTAATAGCATGGTTAAATAAAACTACAATATTTGAGTTTATTAGTTAGATCATTCTTGATATTTTTTATAAAAATTAGCAAATTTTAATATTTTTATCAAAATTAAAATTTATATAATAATTACTCCTATAATAAATAAATCATCTCCAAATAAAATTAATAATATGCTGTAAGAATTATTTGAAAAGAAAAATATAAATCCTCTACATTTTAAGAAAATTATTAACTCATTTAATCAATATTAAAATTAAAATAAAATTTTTCGTTAATTTAGTTTATGAATCAAGTTGTGTAAGAAGTGCTGTTCCCCTTCGAATCCAATGATCGGCTTCCTCTTCACATTTCATATAAAAATACATAACAAAGTTGGTCGAATGTCCTGTTGTACTTAACTCTCCTGCTCTTCTACTTGTTTTGTATAAAGGACATTCATAAAATCCTGTTTTTTTCAATTGAGAAACTTTACATGGCTCAAGCCTAAGAATGAATTTTATTATAAATTAGAATTTATTTTTTAACTAATAGAAAAAAACCATTTTAAATAAATTTACCAAATGACTGGGGTCTCATGCCATAATTCACCATTAGTTGATTCTTTCAATCTCCCATTTGTCCAATCCCATGAAGCACCTTGCAGGAATAATCCATGAATATTTAAACCATCTTCAGGAATAACATCGATATCTTTTTTATTTTTATCTAAAATATTAGTTCTAAATGTTAAAGTATCGATAGCTTCACCAGTTTTTCTAGCATAAGTTTGTAAAACTGCAGTGTTAAATCCTATAGATTTTTATAATTAATTAATTTTGATTTTCTTTAATTTATTTACTAATTTTAAAAGAAAATAATAAAAATAAATTAAATACCTTGTGGGAAAAAGAAAGCAGAAATCCAAAATGAAATAGGTGGTCCTTCATATAACCATCTCATCATAAACTTTGTTCTTTCTATAAAGTCACTCATCCATGATCCCAAAGGCTTTAAACTTAAATAAGCATTATCTTCCCAAAATTTCGGTACTGTATTCAACAGAAATGCTTGATAAATTTTTTCAATATCAGGAGACATTACAATAGTACCTTTTACTGCTTTTTCTAAGTTGATCAATGATGATTTGATAATGCCGATTAATAAATTAAATTTATCGCATTCCTGTAAAAGGAAATTACCCAATGAACTTTTTTTAAGATTAGAGTCTGCTTTGTCAAAAATTGAAGCAGGTATTGCTTTGTTTTTATCAAGAATTTCAATTTCACTAAATTTAACATATAAACTATCTCTTAATTCTAATACAATATCATCAGGCTTTTTAGCGTTTGAACTGCTAGATCTAGGTTGAATAGCAATTAAAGGCTCCATAAATTCTCTTACCATTTTAGTTTGTAAAGTAATATTGGCATTGTAGTGTAAACCAAAAACATCTGGACTATCGTCTAATGGCAATGTTTCTAAATATTCATTAACTTTTTTTAAATATTCTGGAATAGATTTGTTCATGACAGGAGGGTAATAAATACCAAGTTCATCGAATCGATATAAATCATCTAAAACAAGATCATTTACATATTTATTTAATACTGCTGATATTAATTTTGCATCTTTATCATCAGTAACCCTTCCACCATAATTGATTACGCCAATTAAAAATTGGAGAATTTGGAAAGGAATTTCGCTATATTCTTCTATATACATTTTTACATGAAGCTTTGAAGCTTCGAAATCTGAATTCATCCATTCATATGGGATGTTCCAACCTAAAGGTCCGAATTTTCTACGCTCTAAAATAATTGCATGGAAAAATGCAAGGCAGAATGTAAGTTTTTGTAATTCAGCAGGTTTACTTGAAGAGCTAAAATCTTCCTCTTTAATATTTGAGTAAGTTCCCTTTAGATTAGCCTTAATACCTTTAGGAGGCTCATTTGTAAGTTTAACTCCAGATTGTAAAATTGAGACAGGGAAATAAGGAGTAGGCATTGAAGTTAGCCATAAACGATAATCTTCATGAATTTCTTCTTCGTCTTCATTTACTTCTTCTAAAAGTTCTTCTAAAACAGGCATCCATGATTTACTTAAATGACAGTTTTCAAGACAAACCCATTCGCCTTTTTCTTTCGATGACAAAATGGCATTTTTTGCAATAATACCTTGCCCTTGTCCTAATGATATATTCGTCATAGGAATGCCCTTTTCTTTAGAGTATAATCTTAAAAAGTTAACTGGATTTGCTCCTGGAGATAAAATAAAGATCAAAGGAGTTGTTTTTAATGAATCTTCAAAAGCAGCTGCAACACTGAAAGGAGGGGATTCTAAATATCTTTTTCCCATTATTTTTTCAATGAAATATTTTATTCCAAAAATAAGTTTTTCTTCTCTTAAAGTTTTAACAAAACAAAGTCTATAAAAATCAGAGATATTTTTCTCAATTACTTCTGGTAATTTAATTGTATATGGCTCTTCACTTTCAAAATAATCTTTAAATTTTTTTAATTCTTCCTCTGGTAATTCACTTATTATTTTTTCAAGATCCGCAAAGCAATATGCTAGATCTTTTAAACTAATTATGTTTTGATAATTTTTATAATCAATGAAATATTTTGCATATTTTTCATTAAATTCATTTTCTGGTAATTTACAGTTGAGGCTTCCTCCTCTTAAAAAGTATCCCCATTCAACAAGGGATATTTTACCGTCATTTATCATAATATTGCTTGTGATTAAATATGAATATAATAATTTATCTTTTTCAAAAAGGCCTCTAGATATTTTTTCATAAAAGCTAATCGTTATATCATTAATTAGAATTTCAATTCTTTTAACTACATCTTCACAAGCTTCAGATCTATCAAGTCTTTGATTAAACAATTTTGCAAAATATTCTAATGAATAATTATACATAGAATCAACATTGGCTAAACTTGAAATTACAAAATATAAAATAGAGCCTCTAACTGCAATAGGTCTATAGCCTTTTCTTTCTTTGTTAATTTTGGTTGCTGTTGTTTCAGCTTTTTCTAGATCAGCAGAAATCAATGCTGATTGCTCTTTACTTTGATCTAATTTATTTACAAGAATATCATTATCTAATATTTCTGTAGAGGCATCTTTAACCATAGTTAAAATCTGATGTTCTAAATCTTTTATTGCCTTCTTGCTTTCATTTATATTTAGAATTAAAGTGTCTCTTTGACTTTCTAAATCTGGTCTTTCATGTTTTACGACATCAACTAGTAATTGATCTTCTAGTCCCTTTAGTGTAACTGTGAAATTAATTAATGTAACTTTTATGGAGATTTCTGGTAAATAATGAGGATTGGATAATTTAGATGTCAAAAATAATTTAAATTGATGAGAATAATGAATTGGTTTTTCGGTACCTCCCATAGCAATTAGATAAACAGCCCCTTGTTTAAAAATTTGTTTTTGTAGAATTGGCTCAAGGGAACTTTCTATAGTTTGTTCAACATTTTCCACCAATACAGGCCAGCCAGAAGAAATACAATCTTTCAAGCGATTGAATAAGCTTTTATCGCTCATTTTATAGCATTTTATTCCAGCACTTTTATAATAGTTTTTAATCCATTTATTAGCTTGCATTTGAGGATCAATAATTAAAGGCCATCTTTTAGATCTTACAGTAATAATTGCATTGTCTATTGATAAATCATCAGCAGGCAATCCAGCATAGTTCCATTCTCTTATAGATAACGGATCGCTCAGCATATTTTGAAGAGAAAATTCTTCACTTGAATTGTAATTAACACCTTCTTTTTGAATATATTCGATTACATATTTTAGAAATTCTTTTCTATATTCTATAGTGAAAGGACCTGAGTAAGAAACTATAGCAGCAGATATTATAACATTTGCCATAAGATTTTTTTCTTCTTTTTCAAGAATTTGAATGTTTTCTTTCCATCTTATTCCTTCACTTTTTAAACCATCTACCAATCTCACTGCTCGATTAGATTTAATATTTATATTCTCAATTGAATCACTAAGTTCTTGTAATTGATTTTTGGCATTTTCAAATGATTGTTGCAATTTTTTTAATTCATCAACTTTTGAGTTCAAATACTTTGATTTTTCAAATAAATCAGCCTCAACAACAGCAAGTTCTTTTGTTGCTGCATCTAAAGATTCCATTTTTGGCTTTACTATTCTATAGCATTCTATATATTTTAATAAAGCTCCAACCCAAATTTTTAAATTAACTGCTACTGCTGAAACTGCTTTATAATCAATAGGTTCAATTTCTTGATATAATTTTGCCAATTCTTTTAATTTTCTTGCATCAGATAATTTTGTGATCATATAATTTTCATCTTTACATCTATCTAAGAAATCTTTTTCACCAATTAAGGATTTGAAATCGCCCCATTCATTGTTTTTGGTTCCAAAAATAAAGTTGACATTTTTAGAAAGCAATAGCAACTAAATTTAAAATGTTTAAAAAAAAGATATGAATTCCATTAAAAAGCAAAAATTATTATAGTAAAATAATACTAAAAATTACATTATTAGATGGTTTATTGAATGACTTCAAAATTCTGAAATCATCTTCATTCAATTTTGATAAAGCAACTTTTGCATTATCTAATTCTGGTTTAGCTTTACTCAAATCTGCATCACACTCTTCTTTAACTTTTAATATCTCATTTCTTTTTATTTCAACAGCATCTTTGTCACCTTGAATTTTTTCTTTTTCTAGTTCAACAACTTTGGTACTTTTATCAAGGTCAACAATTAATGCTTCTACTTCTGTTTTTTTTGCTATCTGCATAGGTTCTAATTCTATCAACTCCGCTTTAAGATTTTTGACTATAATATTGGCTTCTTCTAATTTCTCAATTCCTAATTTATAATTTAATATCTGCTTTGGAATTATTTGTATTTTTTCATTATAAATATTCAAAAATAATTGAATAAACTCTAAATATGATGTAGGAGTAATATAATAGTTTCTTCTCAATTCTTCATAGAACTTTGCAGCCATTTCTGAAGCTTTTGATTGGATTTTTACAAATATTTTCTGTAATTTTTTGTTAGTTTCGTCTGAAATACTTGTGTTAACAACAGGTTCTTTAGAATCTTTTATTTCTTTAGGTGGTTCATTTAATTTGTTCAAATTTCTTTCTGCAACTGAAAGCAATGCCTCTTCTGGCCAAGTATTGAACCAATCTATTGTACAGCAGTTTATGATTGAAGGGAATTGTCTACATCTATTCCTAAATCCATCTCCAACTGGAGAAAAACATAAAACAATTCTTAGCCTTTTTCTTACATTAGAAACAAAAAATTGATAGACTCCATCTTTGGTTTCAGCAACATTGTTATTTTCTGCTTTAAAAGCGTCTTTTAATGTATTGAAAATTACTGCCATTTCATCTTCTTTGAATAAATTTGGAACTTCTCCATTATTCAATATATTATTAATATCTTCCAGAAAAGACTCAAAAATGATTTGAGTATCAGAAAAAATAAAAATTTGATTACTTTCTGAAGTACCTGCTTTCATTAGAATTTTGCCTATTTCTTTCCAGAAAAGTTCGACTCCAAACCCTTTTCCAATTTGTAATTGATTGATTTGGAAACTAAGATTGTTACCTACAATTTTTGTTAAACTTTGTCTTCCAGATCCGCCCAAGCCAACAAGTAAAGCATTTCCTCTATCTTGTGTCAGGATTCTTGAAATTCTACAAAAATGTAAAATAGCATCAGTGAAAAAAACAAGATTCATTGATCCAGATCTCTGAGCATTGTTGTATCTCTCTAAAGATTCATTTACTTTTTTGTTTAATAATTGCATATCGATTATTTGCTTGTAATTTTTATCAACAACATTAGAAAAAATAAGTTGATCGATTGTATATGTTGGTCTTCCTAATTTAAATTTAACATCATGTATATTATAGATAGAATTATCAAACCATTCAATATCGTCTTCCAAAAGTCTATCTCTGAATTGCCTACTTGTCTCATGTATCCAACAATTTATAAGTAATGTTCTATCAGTTAAATAATCGCTGTTTACTTGTAGCATTCCTTGTATTACTTTTGATAGATCTCTTAAGTTGAAAGTATAATGAGATTTAGAAGGAGTTGGTAATTTTTCAGTACGTATTTTATTGTAGAGATCCAAAGCTGCGTCAATGATATCTTCTGACTCTTCTAATAAACTTCTATTTGTTCCAGATTCCAAAAATCCGTCTAATATAGATTTGAATATTTGTTTCATGGATTCAAATGAAAGCTCTGTCATCCATATAATATTGAAGTGTCTGAATAATCTGGGAGTTACTTTATTTCTTCCTCCAGAAGGAGGAGCACAAGCAGACATAAATATTACATCTTTGATTTTTTTTTGCATCTTTTTATCATCGTAGAAAGTTTTTAAATCAATCAATTGTCTAACAAACTCTATAGGTTGTTGAGATCCATATTGATCCAATTGAGGTAAATTTATATCATCTATAAAATATATGAATTTCTTTCCACTTGGAGGTTGGAAATTACCGTTTTTAAAAATAGAGGCTTTTAAAGTATCATATACATTTTTGGAAGTGGTTTTTGCTGAAAAATTTGAAGATTTAAATAAAAATGAAGATGGGTCTAGTTTGTTAAGGAAGTCCATTACTATTACAGATTTACCCACACCAGTTTCTCCGATAAAAAGAGAATTATAATTTTGTTTACTTAAATTATCCATGAGATATTTATATTTAATTGTATCTTGAGTTGGGACTAAAATATTGAAAAAAGATAGTTCTTTATCAAATTTGAAATTTTCTTTTCGTTCATTCCACTTTGAAAAATTACAACTGTCATTTACATATAAATCATATACATCTTGTGAAAAGTCAAATTGAACTCCTAATTTAGTCATCACTTCTTTCATAATTTTCATAAATATATTTCTTGAGTTGTCTTCTATATTTCCTCCTAAAGACCAAATTAAGCAAAAAGATAAGTAATAATTAAATTGATCTTCTAAATTATCAGCAGAAAGTTTAATAATTTCTGGATTGAAAAAGCAAGTTAACAAATTCAATAAAGAAGTAACTAAATTAACATCTACAGTTGGAACTTTTTCTTTGCAATTCGCTCTTATAAAATTTATCATTTTTGGAACATTCGATTTTATACTTTCACAAGTTTTTTCAAATTGCTTTAAATAACGATCAACACTATCAGATAATGATTTCTGCTTTCTTGATCCATCATCCTCAAATATTTTATTCAATTTAACTTTATAAGTAGCAGTCCATGTTTCAATTATTGGAACATATCCAACATGATAACTTTCCAAATAAACCATACCGCATCTAGAAACAGTTGCAGGTGAAGCCACTAATAAATCTTGAACTTCGAATATCAAACTCATCATTTTAGGGATTTTTATATTCGAAGAATCAGGTAAGCACAATTTTCTGGAGTCATCCAATACAGTATTCATATCTTCAATCCATAAAGCATCAACCGGACCATCAAAAACAACCCATCTTCTTTTCAAAGTTTTTTCTTCTTTTTCCTCTTCTTCTGCCATACGCATGAGTTTGGCAACAATACCATCTTCCCAAGTCTGAGTAATTTCATCTTTACTCATGTAAAGTTCATTTTTAGTGACTGATTTGGGATTAAGAATATTTGTTGTTATTGGGCAGAACCAATTATCAGGTGGAATGTCTTTTTGTTTTCCTAACTCAGATAAAGTTTTTGATAAAGTTTGATATAAAGCAGTTTTTCCTGTTCCAGCTAAACCAACAATCATATTTCCCAAACGCACCATCATAGTATCAAGCAATTGATTAATTTTTTCAATAAATCTTGGAATTGGAACCATTTTATCCTTTGCAAGTATATCTTTAACTTTATCAAGGAAAAGTTTATTTTCAACTTTTTCAACTTCTACACGAGGGAATAAATCAGAAATAATATCTAAAAATAATTCAATATCATTATCTAAAAACTTTGGCAAATTTGAATCTTTCATAGCTCTAATTAATACTATTCTTTCAGGTTCATGTGAAAATTTTTCTTTTAAATAACCAGCTCTTGATAAAATAGACTTTATTCCTCTCAAACCAAAATCATAATGTTTTTGTTTGGAAAGTTGTTCAGATGATAATTTGAAAAGTTGATACATTTTTATTGATAATTCTTTTGCTTCCTTAAAACCTTTAGAGAATAATGTAACTTCTGAAACAAGGGCATAATCAGGAATCATCATAGCTACAGGTCTAAACAAACTTTTCAAGTTATCAGGCAATTCAGATCTTCCAGCGTAACCTGGATTCATAGTAATAAAAACACCAAAACCATTTTTTAAACCAATTAAATTCCCTTCAAAAATCATTTCTCTTTTTTTTTCTTTCAAAGCAGTTTGAATTGTTTCAATTTGCTGAGCAATAACGGAAAGAACTTCCAAATCTATTCTATTAAATTCATCAAAGCATGCCCAAGCTCCACACTCAGCAAGTCCACAAAACATTCTTCCCATAGTTTTGAAATCTAATTGATCAGAACAGTTAAAAACATTAACTTTTACAGCTAAAGCTTTTGAAAGATCCTTTGTGGTTTCCGTTTTTCCAGTACCAGCAGGTCCAGCAGGTGCTCCACCATACATCAAATGCAAAGCAGAAGTTAAAGTTATATAACATTTATCAGTAAGAGGAGTAATAACCATTCTCTCTGGATTTCCTAAATATTCATAACCATATATAAATCGTGAGTTAGTTTGTCTTATTACAACTTCATGTTTACGATTTTCATTGTCATATTCCCAATAAAATTTAAGATTTTTTTGCCATTCAAAATTATTTTTTTCAGTTACATGTTCTCGAATCAAATCCCTTACAACATCTCTTGCGTGAACATTTATTATAATCAATCTCTCAACTAAAGACTTTTGAAGCTCATCAACTTTATCTCTAACCATTTCAGCTAATTCAAAAATTTGTCCTTCTAAATACTTAGAATATTCTCTAACAGCTTCATGATGACCATTTGAATGTTTTTCAAATTGCTCTTCAACTAGATTTGCCCACATAATTTGATCAATTGTAATTACTCCTTGACAAGCGAGGCCACTATAAATCCATTCTTTTCTTGATTTTCCATATTCTGGATGTTGTTCAAGTGAAGCTTTACAAAAATCATAGACTGAGACGTACATTATTGCCTCCAATTCAGCAAGCCATGATTCTATATTTTCATGAGCCCAAAGAGATTTAGTTAATTTAACAATTTCATTTTCTGGTGAAACCATATCAATTATTTCATTCGAAACATTAGAAACAAAATTTATAGTTTTTATACCATCAAAACATTTATTGAGATAATCTTGTACTGCTCTTGGATTTCTTGTTTGAGATAAGATTTTTAAAAGCTCATCATTTGATAAGAAATAAAATCTTGGAAAAGCCTTTCTTTTTGTTTGTAAATAATCTTCTAAACTTTTTTGAATATTATCGAGTTCTTTATTGAATCTTACAAGCATATCTAAAAGACCTTCTTCACAGCATCTGTCGAGTACATTTGGATTTGTATTGGTTTTATGCATTAAGTCTTTAAAACCTTTATTAACTTTAGTAAAATTTTTATGAGCATCTGGTAATTGTTTTTTTATATCATCTGCAGAAAAAATATTTTCTAAATAAATCCATTGCTTCTGAACCATTAACCATTCTTCAATTACTCTATTTATAGTGTTAAGGTCGTCATCCCATTTTTGCACTTGATCCCTAATTACCGCAACATGTCTTGAATTCAAAGCAGATTGAACTAATTGAGAATGTTCATCAAGTTGAGTAATAATATCGTCCAAAGCAGAAATAATGAATTTATCTTTGCTTTTGTTATGTGGAATAACATTGAATTTGGTATTGGACCAATCTGTTTGTAGTTTTTGTAAATCCTTTTGAATCTTTTCTTGAGAAGTAGCAGCTGCAGAAATTACTTCTAATTGCTCTGAGTAAGTAGTGATGTTATATTTATCTATCAAATCACCTAAATTTATTTCATCCAAACTACGATCAGGATTATATTGAATTTTTAAATATCCAAAAATTTCTTTCCAGTGTATATCCTGCATAGATTGGCTACTTAGTGCAATAATTATTGGAGAGGACAAATCCATTATTCTTGTCTTTTCTAAAAATAATTCACAAACTTTATCAACAACTCCTTCTGATAACTTCTGAGAAAGATCCAATCCAATCATTTTGTAATCTCTAATTTTATCTTCAATCTTTGTTTTTCTCATTTGAGTTATTGTAAGTTTTTTCCACTCAATAGTATCTTCATCTAAATTCAACAGGTTTGTCCAAAGTCTATTTCTTAAATCAAAAGCATTTTTTAAATTATCTAATTCCTTGTCTTTATAACCTTGATCTGGTGGATTGTTCTCTAAAATATTTAAATGACGATTATTTTCCTTTGATTTCTGTTCGCAATTTGAAATTGCTTGATGCATGTTTGCAAGAGAATCTCTTATCAAATCTCTGGAAGTATCGACTTCTAAATATATTCCTGAAGTTATCTCATCATATAGTTCTTTGATTTTTTCTTTGTTTGATTTTACTTCTTGTTCTAAAATATTTGTGTAATAATCTTTTAATTTATTTATTTCTTCATACCCGATTCTAACTTTTGTTTCCGTATCAACAAAAGCTGTTTTATATAAATCATAATCAGAGAGAGAGGTTTGAGAAACAATTTCAATTCTATTATTTTTGATCATATTATAAATAGCAGTAAGCTTATCTACTCTCATCTGTAATTTTTTCAAAGTAGTTTGGAATTTATTGAGGCTTTGCTTATATTCACAAGCTGCAGTAATATTGTTTTTCTTGGTAAGCTTAATTTTTTCATATTGTTTTACATCTTCTGATATTTTTTTAAGTACACTCTCATATTTTTCTTTGACATATTTATCCAAAAATTCTCTTGAGCTTGTAATAAAGGATTTAAAAGAGTCTTTTACTTGTTGAACATCGATATTCATAATGTGAGCAGCGGTAAAAGTACTTAGCAACTCATCTGTTTTACTGAACCAATATTTTAAATCATCTATCTTTTTTTTTATTAATTCAACTTTAGGTCTCTCTTTTATATATTCTTCTGCATTCCAATTTTCAGAATCTTTTTGCAAAGGAGCATATTGATCTATTCTTTCTCTTACCTTATCATGAGATATTTTAAAACTTGATTTAATTTTTTCGTTGATTTCATTAGTAAAAATTCCATAATATTTTGCAATTTCTATCATATTTTTGAAGTTTATTTTCAATTTTTCTTCAAATCCATCATAGGTCTTTGTAAATGTTCTATCATTTTCTGAAATTGAATTATTTACAGCAGGTAGATTAGCATTAGGAATAGTGTTTCCAGTTGTATACATGTCTAAATTGAATATGTTTTCGTAATCTTTTTTTTGGAAAATTGATATAAATCTAGGTGCTTCAATAATTGCTTCTATCATAAGTCTAAATAATATTTTAAAATGATCTTCGATATCTTTATCATTTGGATTCATTACAACTTCTCCACCTGGGAAAGAAACAGTCAAAGTGAAAATACCTGTATTATTAGTTTCTGGCCTAGGCTTATATATTTCATTTCTAATGTTTTTGAGATTTTTCTTATTCAATTGGAAAAGCATTTCAACGCACATTAAATCAATCAATTGCACAAATTTATCAAATAAATCTACATCGACTTTCGCCATGGCAATTAATTTTTTTCTCATTTGCTTTTCAATTTTCAATTTAAACATAGATTTATTCTTGACTTCTTGTAATGTTTTGGAATTTTCGTTTTCATCAATTTCTTTGTTTTCCTTTAATCTATAGCTAATATTTGAATATAAAATTCTCAATGTTTCGAAAATGTCATTATCAATCATTTTCTTGATAGTTAATTTTGCAGTCTCCAATAATGGTTTATGAAATTCATCAAAATCAATTAAATTTTTGGTTGTCCAGGTTTGATGAATAATATCATGCAAAGGTACCTTCAAAAGCTGGAAAACTTGTCCGTTGCATTTTATCAGAGAATTTACAAAAGCAGGCTTTGCTGCAAAAAATTTATTTGATAAATTTTTTCTAGTCATCAAAAATTTTTTAAATCTAGTATAATTTCTCCAAATTATGAGCAATTTAAAAGGTACATAATTTTTAAAATAATTAATTCTTTTTATGATATTAAACAATGTTGATTGGTACATCCAATCACTTAAAGTGTAAAATTCTGCGACTTTATCAAGATTCTTTTCTTTAATAGATTTTTCAGCAAATTCATCTTGAGCATCTGTTTTATATACATGGGTAATTCCAGTAGGAGTAATAATAAAAAAATCATCTCCACATTTTTCAGACTCTATGACTTCCAAATCATAAGGGCGGAAATCGAAAGTATTTCCTGTCGATTTTTTTTTGCAAAAAATAAACTTAATTGGAGTCGTATTTCCGTACATAGCAAAAAATTGAACTGCTTTTTCACCGTTATCTATTTCTTCTATTGTTTTAGCGGTTTTTGAATTCTTTTTAATATATAATTCTTCTTCTGTTTTTTTCCCTTCATCCCTTCTATTTAACGGATCAAATACTTTTTTTAATACTTCTTTTAAATTTTTTAAACTCTCATCTTCTGAAAGTAAATTTGGATTTTTCTGAAGCTGAGAATTAACTTGATTATGGAGATTAACTTGTTCCAATAAAGAATCATTTTTTTCTTTAATTGCTTCGGAATTTTCCTTTTCTATAAAATAATCTTTTTCTGTTATAGCCAAAGTTTTTTCTTTGTCGGTTACATTTGCAGGATTATTATTATTATTCATAACATTTATTTGGCTGCTATTTAAATTATTATTATTGTTAACATTAATATCAATTTGGGAATTATTTAAATTTGATTTCATTAATTTGCTTTGTACTTCTTTTTGACTTTGAGCTAAATTGTTTTTTTGATTAGCTTTTACATCCACACTTTTTTTTACTGTTGGTTTTATTTCCTTCTTTTCCTCAGGTAGTTTAAATTGATCCAATATATTATTATCAAAGCTATATAAATTATTAAAATGCTTTCTGTCTTCAGGATTAAAAATTGGTTTTATTTGAAATTTGTTAAACCTATTTTTAACTTCTGGATCATTTGATAAAAATTTTGAATGGTGTTGCCGTTTATAGGCTTCTTTATAGTCTTCTCCGACTACTTTGTTTGGTAACATTTTTAAATTATTTATTTTATTCAAGAAGATAAATAAATATTTAAAGTTTTTTTATTTTAATTTAATTTTATATTTGTAATAGAGTTATCAATTAATTAATTAGGCTTTTGAATCTTAATTTATGTTTTATCAAATTTAAAATATTATTGAAAAAATATTTTAAAGTATTAATTTTTCTAACTAAGTTTAATAAATACATCTTATAAATTAAGATTTATTTTTACTAAATAATATTAACTAATATAAAATGAAGCTCCACATTCTTAAATTGAATTTTCTTCCTTTATTTATAATTAGTATTTTATTCATACATATCATTTCTATTAAAAGTATTAAATATATTGATAATTATCAAAATTTCGAAAATCAAGAAAAAACTAATATGAATAAAAACATCACCTATATAGGTAATAATGATAATTATGAAATTTTTAAACAATATAATCTTTACATGTAGAATTATAAAAAACTTAGGCAATCGTATGAAAGATAAAAGTCAAGTATTTTTAAAAAATTCATTTAATAATAATTACGATAAATCTTACATCAATTCTGAAATCAGTAAACAATATCCTCTTAGATTAAAAAATTCATATAAATATCAACAAAATATTGAAAATGATGATGAAGAAAATATTTTAGATAACACTAGATATGAATTTATCTCAAGAGAAGAAATTAGAGGAAACTGCTTTTTGCTATATAATCAAAGTTTTTATGATCTATCATTAATAAGGTGGCAAGACAATCTAACGTAAAATTATAATAAATATTAAAGTTCGGTTTCTACTATTAAAATAAATGAAAATTCAACTATATATTTTGATTTATGCAATGATATTCCTTCTCCAGGTTGTACTGAAGGGAATTCGAATGTTATGGATATTATTAATTGTGTGAGGTTTTCAAGTTCTATAAAAAGAGATAAAATATGGCACTTTAAAACAGGTATTTAGAAAATTTATTATCAATATATTTCATTTATTTAAAATTTATAGAAGAAATACCAAGCAACGATAACATTTCAAAATCAACAAATATGAAAAATAAAATTTTACTCACAACAATATCAGGTGAAGAGTGTCCGACTGGACTCCTTTATAAGGTAAATTTTGAAATTGAATGTGATATGCAACAAATAGATCCCATTTTGACAAATTTTATTAAGAATGTCAATCATCAAGAATGCAATCTGAATATTTTTATTAAATCAAAATATGGTAAAATATATATCCTTTAAAATAGATTAGTTTTTTTATTTATACAATTTTTTAATATATGAATTAAAAAGGTTGTCCCGTTAGAACATTTAAAACTTGGAACGATAATTTAGGTTTATTTAGAATTGGTGCTGGATATGCTTTAATACTATGTGGAATAATCCTTATTTATAAAGGATTATATTATATTATTTTATTAGAAAAAAATAATCATAACTTGATGACTAATCAAATTGTAATTTTTAGGGGAGTTGATATTACTATTGATTTGATTAGAGGGAAATTTCTAATTTGTTTATTAAATGGTTGTTATCTGTCTGTTATATTGTATTCTTATGTAATAATTTTTTTCGATGTAAATCTCGCAGGTAATTACTTTTATATATTCATGAATTTAATTAATTAATTAGTATCAATAATATTTGCATTTTTCTTCGGAATCATCTCTCACATGAAATTTTATTCTAACATAACATTCCAAATATTGATATATTCGAATTTACTTGCAAGTTTGATATACAATTCATTTTTCGGCATTTTTATTAAATTTTCTCCTGTTTTATGTTATTACTTTATCCTTATAAGTATAATTGTCATTTCTATATCATATAGAATAATGTATTTTGAATCAATAGCGAATCCTATAATAAATCATTGTATTAGTTTAATATCTAGTTTTATGATTGTTAGAGGATTATCTTTGATTATTGGTAAATATCCGGATGAAGGCTTAATTTATGAATTGCTTATTCATAATGAATTTTATCAAGTTCACAGATATTTTTTCAAAGAAGGATATTTTTATTTAAGCCTTACATTTATTCTTTATTTAAGCCTTTATATCTTCAATAAATTTATGATTAAATCTATACGAAAGGAATTGGAAAAATATACGATAGAAGAAAAGGAAATTTATCAAATTGGTGGACAGTCAGACCAAGAGAATTCCAATCAAACTTCTGAATATAAATCAAAAAATGAAAGAATGTCCAACAGTAGTATCTTTAGTATGAAAAAAAATGAGTTTATTAAGAACATTTAGATTTAAGATATATTTTTTCTCTTAAAATTTTTCTCATTCAAAAAATTTTATTATAAATTCACGAACATATTTTCTAAATTAATTAAGTAAGAATAATAGACCAAATTAATACTGTTTTTAGATATAAAATCTTAAAATAGTAAAATGCTTAAATTTATAAATAAGAAGAATAAAAAATGTTTTTTTCTTAATTTTACAGATTATTTTTTTTAAATTTTTTATAATAAACTTCAAATATTTATGATATCAATTATATTTTATTTCGCTCTAAATTTATACATATATAATGATAAATTTTGATAAATATTTAATATTTGAATTTAATGGAAAATAATTTCCTTGATAATTTTAAATGTTGTATACATCAAGATCTTTTAGAAGATCCTATAACATTACCTTGTGGTCATAATCTTTGTTTGACATGTGCTGTTTCTCTTATGGATTCAAATAAAAAACAATAAAATTAAATGTCCTCTTGATCAGAAAATTCATGATTTCCCAAAAGGAAAAAATTCACTTTGTATTAATTATTGTATGCGAGAATTAATGATGGCATTATCGAATATAAAAGGACTTTCAAAAGATTTAAGTCCGTCTGAATCTATAAAAAAACTAATTTTCGATTCATTTTCTTCACCTGATGAGAGCCTTGAAATAATAAAAATTACAGAAATTCAAAATAATGAATTGAAAAATAAATTTAAAAGAAAAAAAAAAAAAATAAAAGGATTAAATGATGAATTAATTAAATTTCATGGTACTAGTCTAAGTTGTGCTAATTCTATTGCAAAAAATGGTTTTGTGCTGCCTCAAAGTTTCAAAAGAAATTCTGAATCAGGAAAGGAAGGAAATTTGAATTTTGGGAAAGCAATTTATTTCTCTAGTTATTCTTCAAAAGCAATTACATATGCTGTGAGTTCTACTCCAGCTTTAGTTGTAAGTAAAATAATTTTAGGGAGAGTAAAAGAAGAAAAAAATTCAAGAGAAAATTTAACTTCTAATATCGCTAAATCAGAGGGTTTTGATAGCATTTATTGTGCTCATACACTTGAAAATTCCGAAATTAACAAAGGTTCTCTAGATGATGAATACGCTATCTATGATCCTGAACAAATTTTACCTTATTATATTGTTGAGTTTTCAGTAAAAGGACTAACAGATATTAAAGATTTTTTTCATTATAAAAATAACCTGAGTCCAAAAGAAATAAATTTCAATGATTTATTTAAATTAATGAAAAAGGGAAGTGAAATCCAAAAATTTAATACATTGTTGACTTTAGGAGATGTTTGCAGAGATTACAATAATGAGGTGGCAAAGATCATTATCCAATTTTTTGATGATTTGCGATAGGTATTTTGATAAGCATTAAAATCTGGAAATGAAAATCGAATTTTAGCAGCTGGTAGAGTTTTATGGAATTGCTCTTTTAATAATAGGTATTTGCAAATGTTAATTTTTGAGAAAGTAGGAATTAATATCCTTTTTAAATTATATGAAGAAACTTCTTATCATCACATAAAAGAAAGACTTTCAGGAGTATTTGCAAATTTAACTCAATTAGAAACAGAAAATTGTGCTAAATTAGCAAAATTACCATCTTTTGTAAATTTATTCAAAGAAGTTTTATTAAATTATTCTCAAAAGAAATTTGAAATTTCAAAAAATCTTTTGATGATGATTGCTAATGTTTTTGATGTTGATAAAAGTTTATCTAGTTTAATAGATTGTTTTGAATTTTTACTTGATTGTGAGCGTGAAGAAATAAATTGCCAGGTTGTTAGAATTTATTCGAATATTATAGGTTATACAAAAGAATGGTTAACAGATGGATATAAACCAACTGAAGGTTTAAAAAAAATTTGAATTTGAATTTCAAAAAAAGTAACTCAAATATAATAAATTTCATTAGTAGATTTATTAATTTTTTTCATTTGAAAAAAAATTATATATTTATAAAATTTATGCATTATATTTAATTTCATTTATTTAGTATTTCTTATAAATTTCAGTATGTATTTTAATTAAAAAATTTCAGGAAACAAAATATTTGATAAAAATATATTTCTAAATTGTATTAATTATTTTTAGTTGAAATTTAAATTTGATATTCTTCGTATTCTTTCAATTCTTCTTCAGTCAAGTCATTTTCAATATTAAATTTAGCTCTGATCTCTTCAGCAGTTTTGCCTTTCATTTCAGAAGCAATTTTTGCACATGACAAATCTAAAAGAGGTTTGATATCTAAATAGTTTGCAGCATTAATTATATCAAAAACTGAGTCTAATTCTAATTCATTTATGAATTTAACGTCCCATTCATCACAAACCTCAACTAAATTAGCAGAAGGAAGAGGTCTTGGGATTTCCCTTGGTTCAGCTTCTTTGTAATGATTTAAATATTCAACAACTTTTTTTAATATTGAACCTGAGATATCTGAGACTTGAGTTTCTTCCATATTTTCTTTATAATCTTCGAAAAGTCCCTTTAATAAATTTGATCTTTGAGCTGCTTTTTCATCAATTTTCACTTTTTCTCCATCACTGCTAGCACAAACTAATTCCCTGCTCATTTTTTAATTATTAATTAAAATTAAAAAATTTATATAAATTAAAGAGATTATCAAAATAAAGAAAAAAATTATAATTTTGATTAAAATTTAAAATTCTTGAAATTATGGGGATTGGGGATTGG
>Ga0194116_10003296_pt1 | contig 19616 bp, 14 predicted proteins | sample TA2MahsurfametaG_4_FD_148617 | JGI IMG/M metagenome (GOLD analysis project Ga0194116, IMG submission 148617) | Freshwater microbial communities from Lake Tanganyika, Tanzania - TA2015008 Mahale S9 surface | ecosystem: Environmental > Aquatic > Freshwater > Lake | place: Tanzania: Lake...
TGCAATCGTTCCTTCACACAATCCGGATCCAAAGCCTCAACATACTTTCCGCGTTCTAGAAGCCACCAAATCAGTTCGATGTTGTGCGGGACGGTGGCAGTGATTTCGAAGAAATCGTCATTCGAGAACACGACGGTCTGGTCTGCACTCAATTTGCTTTCGAGCATGTCGGCACATTCACGGCGGTTCAGTCGCAAGTGCAGTTGAACTGTGCGGGGCTCAAACTGAACATTCATGTGTCCATCGGCTATGAATTTTTTGAGTTTGAAGTCCTTTGGATAGGCAAGATAGCTTTCAACCTTTAGGTTCGAAATTCTGTTCACGTTGTAGTTGCGTTCATCTTGCGCATCACGGTGACGGACAACGAGCGTCAGAATGCCTGAGCGGTCAACAAGACCGAGAGGATCGCAGACCTCAACCCGATGCATCTTCTTCCCTTTGGGCTGGTAATCGAAACTCAACTGTCTGTTGTTAGCGAGAGCTTCGAGAATCGTTTGAAGCTGAGCCTTGTCAACTTCAGGGGGAATCAGTTGGAGTCCGCGCGGGTAAACCTCAATGCGGTCGAGCAGCCGCTGGTAGCGCACGTTGGATTGTCGCGAGATGATTTGTTCGGCCCTCTCCAGAAGGAGTTGAAGCGATTCAATTTCGCGGGCGGGAATCAGGTTTACAAAATATCTCTGGGTGAGCTTCAAGGCGAATGCTAGCTCAGGGCTGACTTGAACAATGTCATGAACACCCTTCTCATACCAATAAGTAAAGGGCTTATTGCTGGTGTCGGATTTTATTCCATTCCACGGCAGAAATGGTCTCTTGTGCTCGAGCAGCCCTTCGATGTCGTTACCGACTTGCTCCTCGCTGATTATAAATTCTGCTTCTTTGAGTTTGCTGCAGATTTCCTTCCTCGTGAGCGGATTGATTCTGCTGGTGCCTTTCAGAATTTCTACAAGATAAAGGAGGCGCAGAGCAGTGTCGTTGGATTTGCGTTTTGGCATGTGCGCTCCTTTCTCTCGGAAGTTCCGAGGGTATTCGGTTCAAAAACTCGCCGCCGCGTTGACCCAATTGCACAGTGAACAATTCGCGCCTGACAAAGGTGTTTTCTCTCTCGCTAAGCACGTTCGAATTTCCATGAGCTTTGATGCAATCCATGAGTCATTCAAAGTGTGTTCAAGAAGAATGGTTTCGAATTCAAGCCTGTTGTTGAAAGCATTGGGAGTGGTCATGGCGTTGGTATAAACAAAATACCCTTTGCCATGCACAGGGAATCCCATGCCCCTCAGAATCCACGCATAGATCTCGAGCTGCCTTTTGTACGATTGCCGGTAGTCAGCATCGAGAGTGATTTCTTTTTCGGTTGAGGTTGCTTTGTAGTCGACGACGATGAGTTCGCCATTTGTATTGACCCAGACGTCATCCAGCTTGCCGCAAACTCGGAAGTTCGATTCCTCATGGATAAAATTCAAGCCATCGTTTTTGTTTTGCCATTGTTCGATGTCGGGATGAGCAAATGGAATCGCGTCGATGTTGTATTTCAAAACAATTGGGTGCTTGCTCTTCTTTTCTCGGTGTTGGTCGAATTCCTTTTTCATCAGCGCGTCCACGGCGTTGTTCAGAGTGAATGGGAACGACTTCACCTTGGGAACACCCCTGCGGATATTCAAGTAAAAACAGCGAGGGCATCTCACGTACTCCTCAATGGCGCTCCGGCTCAGTGAGAAGGGTTCTGTTGAATGAGGGTCAAATGGCTTTCGTGACAAGAAAATCTCCAATCGGTTCCGGCTTAAGAATAACTAGAAGTATCGGACGGTAGGAGCCGCCTCTTGAGGATGAATTCGCCATTTCAGAGGGGCAGAAATATTTTTCTCAATATCCATAAAGATGATTATATTCATTATCTTATAAGCAAAAATTTTCCTGCCTGTAATGGGTCATATCGACTATCTCTCGAGACCCCCATGCGAAGAGTTCCAACGAGGAGGGAATAGCTATGGCTCAGAGTGGGTCGAGAAAATACAGTGAAGCGCATATGCGCAAATACATCCGCAATCGCAGGAAGAACCAAATGGTTCCGCAGACGTCGGGGAGCGATGATCTGCAAAAATATTATCAGCAGTGCAGCTTGGTGTTGATTGCAGGTGCCGCGGGGTGGATTGAAGGGCACTCTGCAACGCTGACCGGCGGTTCACGTGGTTCGTCTCACACTCATCAGAAATTCCTTAAGGCAGGGCTGAGCGAAAAAGAAGCGGCGTGCTTGGACTATATTTGTAATGAATATGATCACATTGATAGCAGTGTATTCTTTTCTGAGTTCGCATCCGCTGTTGCAAATTTCACAGAAACAATGAGCGTGAGTCGCCCCGACATTCGCGCAGCGATAGATGCATTCAAAGAAAATTTCGAGCGTTATTCCTCGGCACCACAAACAGCCCTTCTTCCAGCGGAATTGAAAACTGTTCTGGATGAAGTGACTCAGCAACTGTGTCTGACAGACGTAGAACGTGATGTGTTTGCAATCTCGATGATACTTTCTTTGGTACGGTGCAGCTTTTCGCACTTTGCGGTTAACCTCTCGGGAGTCACTCCGCGTCTCTGCGCTGCTGTGATGGCAAAACTCACAGGTCATCCCGAGCAAGCTGTGTTGAATGTGTTTTCTTCCGCAGGGACTCTTGCCCGCGTGGGAATTCTGGATGCCGAGGACTGCTTGGAGGGTGAACACCTGAAAGACTTTCTTCGACTCGGGGAACGTTTTCGTCGGTGGATCGCAGAGGAAACAGTTAAAGAGAATCCACAGTACGACCTGCTGACTCAGGTGTCTCAGACGCAGCTCGAGATGTCTGATTTCGACCATCTGTCTGCCGAGCTCACTTTGGTTCGCAAAATCCTCTTGGGGGCCATGAATGAAGGCAAACGCGGCATCAACATTTTATTTGTTGGTCCGCCGGGAAGCGGGAAGTCGGAAATTTCAAAAGTGATCGCCAATGCCGTTGAGGCAAAGCTCTTTCAAGTTGATTACATTGATGCAGCAGGAAGCCAATTATCCCTTGATGCCGCCGAACGGCTCAAATCCTACAACTTGGGTCAGCGCCTCCTGGCCAAGGCCAAAAACTCATTGTTGCTCTTTGATGAGATTGAAGATGTTCTCGATGATTCTAGTTTTTTAATGCCCAAAGGGCTGACACGATCGAAGGCATTCACCAACAATCTTCTTGAAACAAATCCTGTGCCAACCATCTGGGTGGCCAACAGGTTGCGGCGCATGGATCCTGCGTGGCTGCGACGGTTCTCGTTCGTGCTCGAAGTGCCTGTTCCTCCACGCCCAGCGCGTGAGCGCATCTTGAAACGAATTTTCGCAGGGCTGAAACATCCAATCAACATTTCAGAAGAACTGAAGCGGCGCATTGTGAATGTAGAGAGCCTATCCGCAGGACAAATCAAGGTTGCACTCAACGCATTGGATTGCGAGCAGATGGCGCAAGAGGAGTGCGTTCTTGATGACCAATTGGAGATTCTGCTGCGCGAACCATTGCGTCTGGCGCATGGATTGAATGGTCTTCCTAAAGCAGGGCGGTATCAAATGTACGATATTGCATACGTGAATGCAGGAATCATGAACGTGGGTCATGTAGTGGATGGAATCGAGCGCAATCCACGGGCGCGCATTCTTCTTTCTGGACCACCTGGAACGGGAAAGACTGGTTTTGCTCACCACGTTGCACAACGCCTTGGCAAGCCACTGCTGCGACGCACGGCGGCCGATATTCTTGGTTCTTATGTTGGCGAAACGGAACGTGCGATTGCAGCTATGTTTGCAGAAGCAGCGCGTAATGATTGTGTGTTGCTTTTGGATGAAGCCGACGGCCTGATGCGCAACCGGCAGACTGCCGTGCGGCAGTGGGAGGTGACTCAGGTCAACGAATTGCTCTCGCGCATGGAAGATTTTGAAGGGATATTTTTCTGCAGCACAAATCATTCGGAGAATCTGGATCCGGCAACTATCCGGCGTTTCCTCTTCCGTCTTGAATTCAATTATCTCAACGAAGAACAGGCTGTCTCGCTGTTACAATCCCACCTCAAAAGTGATTGCTCTTTAGGTCAACTGGCATCCGCCAAAGAAACATTGCGACACATGCAGATGCTCACCCCAGCGGATTTCAGCAACGTGCAAGAGCGACTCAAATTCCTCGGTGTCGAATTGAGCCTTGAATATTTCCTCGAACACCTCAAGCAAGAGGTCGCTGCAAAACTGGAAGAAAACAATCGCAAAGTTGGATTTGGAGGTGCGCAATGAGTTCACAACGGTGGATAGACAAGAAGTTTGTGCGTGTGCGTTCTGCCATTGATGGTTTCGATGCGAAGTATAAAACGTTCCCGATGGGACGGATTTCGCTGATCACTGTGCCGCAAACTGAAAAAACTGAAGGAGTGAGCGAGAAACAACGAGAGGTGGCAAGCGCATACTTGGACATTTTCTTGCTTAGAGTGTGGTAAATTACAAGTGCGAGCTATTCTTCAACTGCCACTACGGTATCGTAAAGGCCGTATTGAGTGATCCCATCGTGGGAATTGAGCCCAGTGTAGCGAAGTGATGCATCTTCATAGCGTCGGAACGCAAAGACAGCTTGGTTCATTTGGTCGCTGTTGAATACCTTGAGTCGCACGAGCAAGTTGAAGTCATCCACATTCAAGCCAGTAACTGCCAAAAAGAGTTCGGGTTCAAGCTTGGTAATGACGTCTTTGAGGGTGTTCTCGCGAAAATCCGTTAGATACATGAACGCGGGAATACGTGTCGCAAACTTAATTAGCTTCTCCTGAACGAGTTTACGTTTTGATCGATATTCCTTCTCATCCGCGGTGAGTTGCTTCTTTTCGGTAGCAGTAAGCTCACCGCTCTGAGCTTTCTTTTTCAGATTTTTGACAATGCCGCTCTTGTTGATAATTGTCTCGATAACGTTATCACCGAGTGCCCGCCAGCCTTCGATTCGTCCCACGGCTGCCATTGCCTCGGGATTGTTGAGAATACGCTGTAACGTGTCGTTGTCCACATTTACTAAAAGAGCACTTTCCCACTTTCGCGCTAGAAGAGTAGCCGACGTTCCGGCCATAGCGATATCGAGGATTCCTCCCGCATCTATCTGCGTCATGTTTGCGCCGTCGTAGGCCAGCACTGGCAAGAACGAAATCAGTTCCTTGACAGCGTTTTCGGGATTTTGTTCGTTTGGAGACAGACCTATCCCGTATTCGGAGAGCTGTCGCAATGCGCGTGTCGGTGCGAAGTCAAAGACAAAGCAGATTGGTTTTAGAACCTCCAGCTCGTTAGGATCGTCTCCATTAGGGTTGGAAATCGACCAAGGCGATTGCACGCGAAATGCGGCCTGAAAATAAGTCTCAGGTGAAGACAAATTACGAAGCATTAAGATGGAAGACCACTGTGCTACCGTCACCCCCGTGGTGAGCTTGCCGCATGAAAGGGTGATAGTTTTCGTCTCGAACCCGCTCCCAATGGCGGCGCGTACCGGCGGTACAGCATCGAGCCCAATCCCTGCTTTTGCGCCAGCCGCGATGACGATCGAATAACCACGCCAGAAGGTATTATGCTTCTCGGTGAATAAATTCGCCATAGCGTGGCAGGCCGCGACATTTGGGAGAAACCAAAACGAGTGTTGCAGATAAGGTAGCAGTCGCGAATCTTCATATGGCATAGGTGGCTTTGTTCCAGTTTTGAGATGCTCCACTATTTTATGAACATGAGCACCTCTGATGATGTCGAGCCACTTCTGAACCTCGCTGGCGTGCTTGAATCTCGCCTCGTTATCATCGCCTGATGCGCTGAAAAACTCATTTAGGTCGAACTCATCGAACTCGCCGCCCTTGGCAACCGCCAATAGCTCCTCGGGCATGTGATAGGTGAGGAGACGCATCTGCGGGAGACTACCGTAGGGATTCTTTTTTCCAGGGTTGTCCCGACGAAACTGTTCCTTTGCGTGTTGTTCATCAGTATACGTCCAGTTGAAAATCTGCTCTTCAATGAACTCCCCCGCGGCAAGCGCCTTGAACGGGGTACCGCTAAGATAGAGATACGCTTTAGTCTTAATAGGCAGAACTTCGTCGGATAGTCCTTTCAGGTCCTCGTTTACTGCCTCTAGCACATTGGGATATTCGAGTGCCTCTTCGGCCTTTTCTCCATCAAATAGTTCTTTCGCCGTCTCTCGCCAGGCTCCGAAGTGATACTCGTCGAATACCACTAAATCCCATTTTTCTTTATGTAGCCACTCGTTCTGCGACTTAATCCTACCCCTTGCATCTCGCCCCAATAAATCTTGGAACGAACCAAAGTACACGAGTGGCTTGTCAGCCGGTAACTCAGTCGAATTAAATTCCAAGTTTCGGCTCATGTACTGCCATCCGTCGAAATCCTTATGGGATTCTAGGTCAGTTTGCCAGGCATCTTCAACTGCGGGCTTGAATGTTACGACGAGAACCCGCTTTGAGCCCAACCGTTTAGCGAGTTGATAAGTGGTGAACGTTTTCCCAAAGCGCATCTTCGCGTTCCACAGGAATCGAGGTACCGCATTTTTGTCCTCTGCCCAGCGTGATTGGTAGTATTGCTCAGTAACTCGAACTGCCTCTGATTGCTCTGCACGCATCGGGAAAGTGTCCCTATGAATCCCGCTGAATCTCTGTCCAGTGCGAATCTCCGTAAGGACGGTTTGTAGATCGGCTACCCTACAACGCATCCATTCTAGCTCAGTGTTTACAAAACCTTTTTTAATCAGCGCGGCACGAACCTCATAGTCGCTGAATGTGCTTCCGTCTTCGCGCTCCGCAGGTACATCCAATTCGATTTTCCAGTCCTTTATAGCGGCGGTCTTCAGCTGCTCGGCCACTCGTTGTTTCACACTGCGTGTAGTCTGACCGATCTTGAGAAGCCCAGAGTGTGCGTTGTCCGCGATAGAGTAGGCATATATGCGAGGGCGAGCCTGCGGCTTTTGCGCTAGAATTTCTTCGATGGGCTTATTCATCGTCATCCTCATCTGCTGGAGTCTCGCCACTTGCGCCAAAGTCCATCGGACGAACTATCTTTTCTATGAAAGCAATTTCGTCATTTGTCAGGCCGTATTTCGCGTAGAGTTCTGAATCCGTCCATTGCTTCGTCCATTCCTGCGTTGGAACGAATGTGTAGACCTTGCGGGTAGTGTCCGCCGAAGGCTTGTGCAGCAATATAAGCAGCCGAGTTAGTTTGCATGCTAGATACGACAACACACTCTCAGCTTCACCCTTAGAATTGAGTGGCCCGATACAGAGATAGGTTTCAGAAGAGATGCTGCCTGGTTCACCGATGAATGGTGTACTGAGGATTCGGTGCGGGTATGTGTCGCGGTTGCCTGTTCCTGGCGCTGCTCGACCAACATACACTTTCCATCTGTCGATTAAGCCGATGCCTGTCGTGATGGACGTCTTAGGCGTGTAACCTTTGCCGCCCTTCTGATAGACCACTACATCGCCAGCAAGTTCAATGTCTCTGCCTTTGAACTTTGTCTCCAACCCGAATGGCTTTCGAGAGCTAACCAGTTGGTCGAATCGCTTTCCTTCTGGCAAGAGGACGGAGCTGTTTTGGCCAGTTTCGGCAGCAACCACTTTCTTGAGAATCGAAAGTCCCTCATTAAAACGAATAAAAACGTCTGCACCCTCTTCGAGAAGTGGCCGATTTGCTTTTGAAATTGGCCAGTCTTTGAAATGCGTACTCACGCGACACTGGCCAGGGTTATCGCGCTCCCATAGAAAGAAACACACACCACCTTTAAAGCCCACCCCCGGAAATACATCTCCGGCGCTAAGGTAGTCGTCGATTGAACGCAGGCGCTCATCTCTCAGCATTGTCTTGCGGAAATCGTCCAATCCTTTACCCCCTGCAAACCAGCGCGAAGGGATGACCAAAGAAAGGTAGCGAGGTTCCAATTTCTTGGCTTGTTCTACGAAGAGGTGATAGATCGGGACGGCACTCTTTCCGTTGCCGCCGTCGTTCAACTGGTAAGGGGGATTCCCGATTACGACGTCGAATTTCATGTTCTCTCCAAAAATTTCTTCAAGCCTAGCTTTTGGACTCTCGGTGTGAATCAATTCATATGCGTGGCTTTCTAAGTCTTCAGGTCGGTTGAAGACCGATTGTGCGGCCCCACAGAATTTGCATCGATCATCTTTCCACGAGTGGTCTAATCGCATAAACCAGATATTGCCGCGGTCATACTTGAATGATTTGGCGACAGAGTGTTTTCCAATTGCGTGCTTCGAGCAATAAAGGCTGCGCCGTGAAAGAAGACTGGTGAGGTGCGTGATTCCGATTCCGTAAACCTGCTTTGTCAAAATATGGTCCACGCGCTCTTCCAGATCAGGGAATTTTGTTTTGAGCCCATCTGTAAGTCGTTTGGTAATCTCGCGGAGAAATACACCTGACTTCGCGCATGGATCGAGGAAAGTAACCGTCGGATCGGACCAGATACTCTCGCCTTTGTTCTTCTCGGACCATGCATCCGATAGACTGTCGAGCATACGATTCGCCAACTCCGGAGGAGTGAATACCTCGTCGTTGGAGAGATTTGCGATGCAGGTAAGCACGTCTGGATTGCGACCTCGCAGCAAAAAAGAGGCCTGTTTAGTCACGCGGTACCTCGAGAAGGTCTAGCCATACCAGAATGAGCAAGCTCTTTTACGCTCATAGGTGAATACAGCTTCACCGGCTTGGGTGTTCCACTGCCAATAAATTGCAATTGTTTTTCAGACTGGTTCGGTGTTTGAGTGAGGTCACTCAAACGATAGTCTTGTCGCTGGAACAGCCCTTTACCAAGGTATTTCCACTCTGCGAACGTGATGGGTTCGTCGTTATACGCTCTCATATCTAGAGCATCGCCGTGTACGAGGTTTAGGGAAAGAACATGGAATGCAGCTCGCACGAACACTTCGGGTGTTTTGGTTGTCAGAAAGTTCTCAAATACATGCAGCAGCTTTGAGCGGCACTCAATAATATTGTCTTTTAGAAGTTCGACGCCGTAGATACTCATCACAGCAAGAAGTGCATTGTGGTGACGATCAAACTCTGACTTTCGATATTGCACTTCCACTGTTTCAAGCTTTCTCTGTAGCACGCGAACTAGAAAATTCCCTGTACCGCAGCCAGGCTCCAAGAATCGTGAGTCAATGCGAGTTGCCTCGCACTTTGTCAGCTCAAGCATCGTGTCGACCAACCATGGAGGCGTAAAGACCTCTCCATGGTCAGCAACACGCTGTTTTGATTTTATCAAATCTCTCGAAAGAATCCTCTTTTCATGAGCCATTTCCATACCCGTTGCTCCTATTCCTTGGATCTTTCCTAGTCACTTACATTCGGCAGCTCGTTGTGAGCGAACTGGTCGGGAGATGTCTGAGCTAAATCCGCAAGTATCCAACGTGGCTCGTCTGACAGAGACACCAGCTTCTTTTTGAGTTCTTCTGGAGGCGGGAAGCCAACGAGTTTCTTTCGTAAAATACCGTTTTGGCAAATTGTAACTGTCCACAGTCAAATTAAGCCATGAAATTAAATGCGGGTTAAGTATATCGAATAATGGACATTGTTGAACATGAGGTGACTGGGCCAAAGGCGTGGATCTGTCGTCAAAAAAGTGACGTTCGTTTAAAACGGCAGCATGGAGTTCAGGGAGATTAGGAGTGAGGTTCCGAAGGATTGCAAAAACAATCCCTAAACTTAGCCCGTTTGTTCACTGGAAGAATCACGAAAGCATCTGCCCCGAGAACAATTGAAGCCTAACAAAGAGCAACATCCATATGCAAAGGTTGCCACAATTACTTCAGTGAGCCATATCTGGATCCAAAGACAACTGAATTCGTGATGGAAAGTCACCTGTTCGACCTCCATTTTCCATAGTGGTGTTGGCACCGTTTGTTTCCCTTCAAAGGTCGGTTCTGGCATTCAGAGCCATCCCTGTTCTTCGCGCCACAAACGTCAAGATAATTTCCGCTACTGATGAGATTGTTTAGCCAGGATGAAGAGGATGTGCTCGAGCCTAAATTTGAACTTTGTTGGGTTGGGTGAACGAGCCAATGATAGTCGCACCAAATTGAGTCGCTTCGCTGCGGACGCTTGCAATTTCTTACATTACAAGACGGCACATTTTGTTTCTTTGTCATCAACTGCGTTCTTGAGAAGTTGTTGAGTCTTTTACACCAGGGGCAGTTTTGAGTTTCGGTGAGCCAAATATGACTTCTGTCAACGTTGCAAGTATTAATTGACCCCTTCAGCAGCGATAGATTTCGCGCCCAAATAGATGCAGGAACTCTGTGTTTTTTCTCAAATGGCATTGAGAATGTTTCACTTATCCAAATACACAAGGGATCTGGAATAACCTCCAATATAGAGGGCAGTGTTTCGTTTCTTTTAACGGGAAAATTTTTCTTACAATTGTCATCGTTAATATTCATCCCCATTCGCATTAAATGCTCGATGGTCAAACTGTTGTTTAGCTCATTCTTGATCGGAATCGCTCCTGAGAAAGGATGTCGTCCGCGGAAGAACAACTTAAAGACATTTATACAGAGGCTGTATTCGTCACTCTCTTTGTCGAATCTCCAGCGTCCATTCGGACCCTTAGCCCGCGGATCAACAAATTCTGCAAATCCCATTCGAGCTGGAATAATTCGATTATCCTTTTTGACCTGTGCACTATCGACGTCGAAAAACACAGCGTCACCGTTTTTTGTAAACCCCAAGTTTCTGTCACTGAGATCGCCAATGACTAGGCCTAAGGAATGAGCAAGAGCGAGGCCTTCGCAAATCTGTGTTGCAAGTTTCAGCAAGAACTTTCCATCTGCGAATGGAGCATACTGCGCTCGATCTGACGGGTTTGAGAGTTGGTGCAGTTGCCCACAGACATTAAATTTGTTCATTACAAAGCCACATGGTCTTCCTGAGGAGTTCTTGACCAAACGAATTGGGATCGCAAAGGTCGAGCGCAATTTCGAAAAACGGTCCTCGGTAAGAATTGAAATTTTTTCCAATTGCTCATTAGTTAATGGTTTATGGTAAATCTTAATGCATAGGTTTGGTTGCGCGGGATAGATGTAGACATAGGCTTCCCCGCCTGATCCGATTCTCGTTCGCAGCCTTAATTCATGGCCATTATCAATCACTGTTGTCATGATTAGTTTTCCTCGTCGCAATTACGAGTGAAAGGTCGTCTTGAGTGATCTGTCTCAACGTGGGAGAATTTAGCCAAGCAGCTATTTTTGACTCAGCAGCCTCATTTTTTGCAACCTTAAAAAAGGACTCGAGTCGTGCTGACTGAGGTTCACCTGTCATTTGATTAAAGAAAAACGGTTCGCAACCGTCCGTCGTCGCTAGAATACTTTCAACATTTCTGAAGATGGCACACTCGACTTGGTAGTCTCTCGACGTGATGAAACTGGTCTCATTAATGTAACTATTCGTCTTGGGTGGAAATGCAGATTGGATGCTGCCATCGGTCGTCTGGACGGCAAGCGCACCGTCACCAACTCTCAGTGCAAAAACGAAGTCATCAATAATCAATGCTAAGATAACAGTTGTAGCGAGTTGTTTTTTCGAAACACCAATCTGCTCCGATTGCCGGGTTAGCTCAGCCTGCATTTCCTGAACAACATCATTAGCTACTGCCGGCCACATCTGTTCATAGGTTTTTATTCCAAACACTCTGCAGCTACTTAAGCTTGAAAAGAGTCGGGGAAATTTGGTTTTCCTGACAATACTGGAAAGTAGCCTCTCTTCAGTTAATTCAGACTTTCCCAAGTCAAGAACTCTCTCGGCGCCTATGTGACTATGGGAAACAGACCCTGCACCGTCTGCAAGACCAATAATCGTCACTGAAGAGCCAAGCAGTGTCCCTGAAAAGTGAATGACACGATCTTGGCAGGGTTTATTGTCGGCCGCGTGACCCGAACCCGTGACGGGTTCGGGTACAATCACCTTCATTTTTTTCATGGTTTTCAAACCTTAATTTTAATTACTCCGGGCGGAACTTCGATTTCAATTTCATCCGACTCACTGCTTCTCGACACACGTGCGACCGAGCGACTTATCCACTTAAACCAATCAGCAAAACTGAAACTTGAAGTAGCCTTAAACACGTGTGGTGTGAGAGAACCCAAGACTTTCGTGTCAGCAGCGTCACCGTAGCCAAGGGCGAATACGTTGTAGCCGTGCTGTTCGGCTGCCTTGGCAAACTTCAGCGCCTCTGGGGCATAATGGTCGGTTGGGCAGCCGTCGCTCAATATGAAAACAAGCGGCTTGTATTGCGGCACACCCCGCGACATAAGTTCTGTTTGGCGGTCGCTCAGCATCTGAAGGGCTCTTCGTAACCCCAACCCAAAGGGTGTTCCGCCGTCACAGTGGACTTGAGGTGCATCTAACAGGTCCCGAACCGTGGCGAACTCGCGAAGAGTCTCCGCTCTCTCATTACCAAAACCTACAACAGCGAGTTCAGCCGACTTGATCGCAATGCTGTCGTTTTTCAGCTCCTGGATGAGTCGGGCGAGAGCGCGATAAAGTTCAGGAGCGTGTGACGACATCGACCCGCTGATGTCAAGTAAAACCATCACTAGTACCCGCCGGTCGAAGCTCACGTCATCAAGGGTGGGCTGGGGCAGGTCATTTACAGTTACATCAGGTTGATCGTAATCAGACATGGATTTCTCCTTCGTTTTTGATGACCGAACAACCGGTCACATACCTTAACGGGTTTGGACACAAAAACTTGAATTCGCGACCTACCAATTTCACAAAATACTGATCTGATTGACGTTTTTATGCATAAGGTAACTACATATTGAAACGAACTATTTGACTTCCGTCAGCAGAGTAGTGCCATAATTTCTCGTCCGGTGGGTAAGGAAGAGGGCAGCAGCTTTTATGGGCGCCTGTGTTCATGTGAGGATACGACCCAGGTGATATGTTGCTCTGCCTCGAAGGAATTGCTTACTCAGAGAGTTTTGTCGATGGGAACCATTTAAGAATAGACATGAAGCATTCTCAGGTGAGGACGAATACATATAACGTTACTGCGATTTTGGTGGCGGAAACTGAAATAGAGGGAATAAAAAATTCCCCCCAACAGAACCATTCTGGTAGGAGGGGAGGGCTTATTCAAAACCAAGTTCGGATTTGATTATTTTTAGATTGAGCTTCGAGTCTTCCATTGTAATGTATATCGGTCTGGGAATATTGCGAGCGACGTTCAGATAGTCTTTGAAAGATGAAATGACAAACCAAGGGACATTTTTTGGATATGACGATTTTGAAGGCATGACTTCGGCCTTGAGTATTTTTGCCTTTTTCTTCTTTGCTATTTCTTTTGCTTCTTTTTCATCAAATTCTTTTGCTTGGCAAGGATCGCTCACCCACTTACCATCAGCACTCAAAACTTGCGTCACATATTTAATTCTTCGATGAACTATAAACTTCATATTTGACTCCCTATTGATTCTTCCGTTTGAATCCCCAGACCATTCGAATACGTTTGAAGCCCTCGTTCTCCTTCTTTTCTTTGAATCCCCTTAAAAGGCAGAAACCCGATCACAGGACTTAACGGAATTACGAACAAAAAACATGAATTTGTCACAATTCGGAACATAACTTGCCGTAGTTGTTGAGTTCTGGTTTTTGCTTTTTACCTACACATTGAATTTTCGTGTCACACCAAAGGAAGCGCCAGAGCTCAGCAACGATTCGCCTGAAGCGTTGATAAATGGCGCGGTTGTCAAAATGAGACGTCCTGTTAAACAGGACGAGTCTCACAAAATGACTTGTCTTCTTGACAGGAGTTTTTGGCTACTCGGAGATCTTCTTTGCGTTTGTTAACAGCCAATCAAACATGGAATTTGAGGTCGAAAAAGTCTCAATTCTGCTGTTTAATGCCTTCAGTTCTCTGCGGGTGTCTTCTAGTGCCTTTATACCTCTCGGAGTGAGTCTATACGTGTCTCGAGGCTGTTTTTTTTGTCCCAAGTCCTTCCACTGATAACGCCAACCTGGATGCTCAATGCATTCGTTGCGAGCTGCAAATTTGTCTACGAACCTTAGCTTTTCAGAAAAGTAATCGACCTTCCTGCTGACAAGAATAGTGATGGCGCCAATCGTAAATGAAGGCTTTCTACCCGTATCCAAGAGAGTACTTTTCAGCTCCCGAACTGGGAGGTGTCCGGATAAAATAAAATAACACTGATCTGCAATCAACTTAAGTGGCAAGCCAGCAGTACCTGCGTTCGAGAGAAGCTGGAGTATTACAAAATCGATATGTGCTAAACGAGTGTTTTCGAGGTGAATTTCATCTTCAATGAGTGAATATTCGTCGATAATTTTCTCTTGTTTGGCATTTTGATTCATTTCTTGGATCTCCGTGACACTCTCAGTTGCATTCTCTTATGGCTTTGGTTCCAAAAACCGGAGCTTTGTTTCTGTTCGACGAAAATTCGTGAAAACTTAATCGCCGTGAAGGAATTTTACCGCCGATTATTCAACACACAATCTGCCGATCGTTCCTACTGATCTCCAAAACCTAAAAATTTCTCGCCTCCTGTCGCTGACCAAAATCATCTGTCGAATGTGGAATTAAGCCTTCGCGTCCTTATTGAATATAGGATTTCTTCGGCAAGATCCGCAGTGGTCTCCTCAAGCATCTCTGTTGGAAATTTCAGCACTACGTTCCAGACAAACAAAAGTGCGTCTCTTGTAAGTGCTATCAACTTCATGAGTGCCTGTTTAAAGTGAACTACCAACAAAAGAGGTAAGAAACAGACCGTAGAAACGGTGAAGCCTAGAAGGCTTGCTTTGAGAAAACTCACATCAAACTCCGACAGTGCAGCCACGACCACGGACCAACAAACAAAGAATGCGATTTTAAGAGCTACGACGAATGGCTTCGCTGATGGAGACCGCCTGTTGACAGAAAGACTAGTTCGATAAAGCTTATAGAAAGCAAGTACAGAAATGACTATGGATAGAGGTCCTGTCAGGTGCCACAAGGTTTCACTCAGAAAGTTCAGCGATGTTTTCATATACATTGATATAAAGCTGGCATGCTCAGCTCTCTTTGCGATTGCATCCTGAGCTACGGCACTTAGCTCTCGGCCAAACATTGACAATAGCCCATATGTTGCGATTACCAAGATGATGAATATTTGGAACAGGCGTTTTATAAACAAGCCAAAGGTCCGAGCGATTTTTCTGTCTCTTTCAAAATCGTAGGTTGTCTCCCATTGCGCTCTTCCGGAAAGGCTGTGCCTCAGCGCTTCACTCTCCAGTAACTCTTTTCGCTTTTCATGAAACCCGGAGCAATAGCTTTCGGCATCTTGTGTGTTTAGAATTGTCTGTGCGAAACAATTTGCCAGTGAATCCAGGAGAAGCTTGTTTTTGACCTCGCGGTCGATAATTCGTCGTATTTTATCTTCTGTTTGTGATTGAGTGACGCTAATCCAGAAGGGGCAATCTGATTTAACCGATTGTTCAGATAGAAGTTCAAGTTGTCTAAGAAGAATTTTGAGTGTATCGATCAGCGATTCACGGCTATTTGAACGGATAAATCTCCGAAAAAATTTCGCTAAGACATAATGTTTCACGGATTTCATTCTACTCTCCATAAAATATCGTCCAAAGCATAAGCATAATTCTCCGAGAGATTGCATGTCTAATTGCAGCCACTCATCGAAAGTCTTTGACGAAGATATCAGATCTTCCCATCGGATTTTTTGCTACGATCAACCCTTTTTGGAATCACTTCATCGGTCATCTAGATTTGGCAATGACATAATGACTTAGGTTCGATGGAACGATTGCTCCTATCAGCATAACACATTCCGGAGCTTTGGGGTCTCTGGGTGACTGCCTTAGGTCATGGTAAAGCGAGTTTCAAAACACCGTAATTACTGAATATAAATATTTAGACATACGAAATGTATTAATTTTTTGACGCCAACTCCGAAGAGTCAAGCAAAGGGGGGGATGAAGATGACTCTACATTCTTAAGCAATGAAAGATTCAATTTCACAGCTCATCGCTCACGGCTGGAAATATGAAGTTCGTAGAATCGAGACGGAAGAAGACCTGATCCGCGAAATACGAAAGCCCATTCCGATAGGACTTAAGGTCAGCGTTATCTGGGACATCGACCCTCTATCCGAGTATTTTAGCGCGTTCATCAGACAACACATGGCAATGCATCAGAATGGAGAAGATGTACTAAATTTTTAAAGTTGAGGTTGTGGTATGCCAAACCTAATTTTCGATCCAAAAGACCGCACAACAAGAAACCTTCACCCGCACCAAATGCAATTGCTCACCGAGCTTCGGTCTGAACTGCGCCCAGCGGCGCGCATCGTACTGTCGGCACCGACCGGCAGTGGCAAGACGCTCACCGCGAATGAATTTATATTTCGCGAATTTCTCTCCAAAGAAAAGCGTGTTTTGTGGCTTGCACCGAGCTGGGAGCTTCTAGCTCATGCATTGCGTTGCATCGTCCGCAGATACGGTGACATTGTTGGTCAAGACCAGTTCGGTTTCATCGCTCGCGCACGAAATCCGGAGAACGGAGTCGTGACCAGCTATGCAACCCAGCTCAAGGGTGATGCCTCACCGCTGCTGACCTACACAACGCTGCAGAGTTTGTATGGGCTGCTGACTGCCAAGGAGGAGAGGCGTTCCGAATGGAATGCCCTGCGCGATTTGGCGCCCGCGTGTGTGGTGGTTGATGAATCTCATTGGGGTGGGAATGGAGAGATCGACCGCGCCCTGCGCCGGCTTCTTGCCTCAGAGAAATGGCGTGAGACGATCGTGATAGCTGCCTCTGCCACGCCCCGTGCTCGCGCAGGTTTCAACACAGCGGTTGGCTGCTCAGACGTTCAGGGGCTCATTGACACCGGCGTGATTGCAAAGCCCATTTCGGTTGCCGTGAAGCTCAAGGCTCCTTCGCGTGTGCGACTCGACGCGAACAACACCATCACGAGCAACTCCTACGATGCAATCGCAAAATGCGCGAAGCGGAATCGGGAAATCGCAGAGCACATTCACCAGAACCTGATGAAGTACGGCAAGACCGTTATTTTCTGCTGTAACAAAGCCCACGCAAATGCTTTGGGTCGATTGCTACGCGGCATCAATCCGCTGGTCATCCACGGGGGCGTTGAAAACCCGCATCAACTGATGGAGAAGTTTGCTCGTGAAGGTGAGCAAAAAATCGCACTGCTCGTTCGCATGGGAAGCATGGGATGGGACGTTCCGGGGATTCAAACCGTGGTGTTGGCGAAACCAACAACTTCGCAAACGGAACTCCTCCAGATGGTCGGTCGAGGGCAGCGGGTCACAGCGACCAAGAAGAGTTTCTTTGTAGTGGATTTCTTTGAGAATCTCTCGGACGCATCGATTGCCGACAAGCTTGCCCACATGGCTGCTGGCATTGTTGACGTCACAGACGCTGCAAACTCAGCCACGGTCGAAAGCAAACCACGCACACCTCAGCCACGACGAGCTCCGCCGCTCACGCAACACACGTATGTGAACGAACCGGTCACAGAGATTCTCAAGTACGACAAATCACATCCTGCACACGCAGCACTTGATGGGCTGCAGATAAGTCCTCGCACGACTTTTGGGCTCGAATTCGAAATGACCAGCGATGCTGTCAACTGGCACGATGACGACGAATGGGAGCGAGTGGGCAAAGAGCTCGTGAAGACTCTCACGTTGGCGGTGGGTCGTGAGCGCGTGAATCAAACTCCAGTGCGCAGGGGAATCAAGTCTGTCAAGTACCACCGATGGAATGTGGTTTACGACGGCACCTGCGGGTGGGAAGCAGTGACCCCGATTCTTTGCGGCGCAGAAGGGTTTGAAGAAGTGGTCGTTGCTCTCGACGCCATCACCAAGAATGATGTTCTGCAGAAACAGTACAAAATCAAAGTGACGTCCAACACCGGATGCCATGTGCATTTCGGGTACAACTACAGGATGTCCGAGAAGTTCCGAAACTTAGTGCAGTTCGTCCGACGTTTTGAAGGGGCTCTTTTTACACTTTGCGCAGCGTCGAGGTACACAGATACGAGCTTGGCCGAATATGGAGCAGACTACTCAGCAAACGAATATTGTATGCCACTGTTGGGTGCGATTTCCGACGACGACGTCCTGAGCTTCAAGAGTGCGGCACGCATCCGTGAAACGTTCTGCCACCATGCCATGCGTTACCACACGGTCAACCTGTCGTTGTTTGAGACAAGCCCGCAGCGCCTCGAAGTCAGAATGCATTCAGGTACTTTGGATCCAACAAAGATACTGCTTTGGGTTGCACTGTGGCAGAACATTTTTTCTTCGCTCGACAACCTGCCATTGAATGTTACGGGCTTCCGAAGTGATGCGGAGCATCCGGTGATCTCTGCGAAAGAAGATGGCGACATTGTTTTCGTTGCAGCCAAATATCTGGGTCTGGCTTACGAACACCACAGGACTATGCTCAATAAGCTCCACCAGCGACGCAGGGAGGTGATGTCCAATCCTGCGTGGAAGGATGTTTTGGGGGCGCGGAAGCAGAAGGCACTGCTCGATGCGTGGGAGAAGAGATTTGGCGGAATTTGAGCAGAAATCTGCGTATGAGGCCAAACGTTGCCGTTTTTTCGAAAGAATAATGGAATGAAGAACCGCAGTTTAGTTTTTTATATTTTCCTCCGAGGTTCACACTGTCGTGAATGAACCAAGTTGGATCGAAACCAAATTTTCAAAGGAACAACATCAATGCTGAATTTCAAAGTCTGTTTCAAAGATATCCGTTGTAACCTAGAGACGGTGACTGACGATGAGTTGAGGGCGATTGAAAAAGCGTTGGATGATCTTGATCATACCGCAATTCAGGGATTTTCGTTGAAATTTGCAAGTTCCAGGACGCGTGGAGAAACCTCTAAAAAAAATTCGCCGGCGCTGGACATTATTGCGGCGCGTCTTGCTCAATGCATAGCGATCTATTGTCAGGAAGAATGATAGAGAGGAATCTGTGCCCCTATTTTTAGAAGTGGTCACTTTCTGATTTTTCACCTTTTGGAATTGTAACTTCTCTAAGTATGAGGAGGTCACATCTTAAGACCTGACAACATCAACCGCCCCAAATCCCCACCTCCAATCGGCTTGGGCAAGACCGCATCGGCACCCAGGGCGCGAAGTGCTTCGGGGCGAGGATCAATGTAGCGGTTGGAATGCAGGCAGATGGTTGAATTGCAGCCATTGGTGCGGAGTTGTTTGAGCAGATCGAGTCCGGAGATTTCATGACTGCCGAGATCGACGTCAAGGAGAATGAGGTCGGGATTGAATTCGGCAGCAGAGCTTCGAGTTTCATCAGCTGTGCTGGCGGTACGGATATCGAGGTATCGGCTATAGGATTCCCATTTGATCAGTTGCACAGCTGATTCGCGATAGAGACGCTCGTCGTCGACCACGAGGATTTTCAATTTTGAATCGCGGGCTGAAAGGCGCGTGAGGGGATCGTGTTCAGCGGCATCTTCAGTATTGGTTTTCGCATCGGGTTTCGCATTCGATTCCGAGATTGGCTGATGAGTGGACTCGGTATGAT